>Ga0302293_10000030_pt1 | contig 82830 bp, 64 predicted proteins | sample III_Fen_N2_2_FD_198758 | JGI IMG/M metagenome (GOLD analysis project Ga0302293, IMG submission 198758) | Peat permafrost microbial communities from Stordalen Mire near Abisko, Sweden - III_Fen_N2_2 | ecosystem: Environmental > Terrestrial > Soil > Wetlands > Permafrost | place: Sweden: Abisko...
GTGTATTATACTCCGAAACAAAAATACTGTAAACATTGGTTAAATTCGTTAAAATAATATCTATGCTTGAGTATTTGCCAATCGAAGAATATAATAAGGTCGCTTTGGATACAATCGCGCTTAAAATAATAAGGCAACGGCTTTTTTTATGTACAGCCGGACGCAGAGGTTCGTTCGAGGCATCAAAAGTGACCCGTCGCCCTCGGCATAGCCACCTACAGGCGCATTCGAAGCACGATTCAGCAACATAGTATGGGAGACAAGAAGGAATGGATGCTCAGACGATACTGTTATCTGCCGTGATCATTCCCTTGGCGGGGGCTTTTGTGCTTCCGCTGGCGGGCAAGATTTCGCCAAAATTCAGGAATATCCTGGCTCTGCTGTTGGTAGCCACACCGTTTATACTGCTTCTTACCGCTCTGCCTGCGGCTCTTTCCGGTGCGCCGTACGGCTTTACCGTCGCGCTTCCTCTTGGTTTAAGCTTTGGTCTCCTTGCGGACGGGCTAGCCGTGTTCATGGCGCTTACCGCCTGTTTTATCGGCCTCATCATTGTGATCTATTCCTGGGGCTACATGGCGCACTATGGCGACCAGAACGAGTATTACCTGTGCGTGGTGCTGTTCATCGGCGCTATGGCAGGCATTACGCTTTCAACCGATCTTGTGTTTCTGTATGTGTTTTGGGAAATTTCCGCCTTCTGCTGCTGGCGGCTGATCGGCTTTTTCCGTGAGCCGGAGTATGTTCGGCGAGCGAACAAGGCTTTCCTGATTACAGGTGCGGGTGCGCTATTGATGCTAGCCGGTTTTTTGATGATCTTCCAGCAATATGGTACCACGGACATGCTCCTGCTGCGTGGCAAAGCCATTCCTGATGCGGCGATGGTGCTGATCCTGTTTGGTATCTTTGCCAAATCCGCAACCCTGCCGCTGCACTCCTGGCTTGCAGACGCCGGCATCGCGCCTTCTCCGGTCACGGCGCTGCTGCACGCCGCCGTGCTTGTGAAAATCGGCGTTTACGCCTTTGCAAGATTGTTTCTGATCACGTTCTCCATCGGCGATGTATGGCACACGGTAGTTCCGATCATTGCTGCGGTGAGCGCATTGCTCTCCGCCGGTGCTGCGATTGCAGAGACGGATCTCAAACGCATTATCGCCTATTCGACCGTCAGCCAGTTAGCATTCATCTTTCTCGGCCTTTCTGTGGGCAGTCCGCTCGCAGTTGCCGGTGGTTTGCTGTACATTATGATGCACGGGATATCCAAGGCGGGCCTGTTCCTGTGCGCGGGCATTGTGGAACACAATTGCCATACCAAGGATATCCGTGAGCTGGGTGGTCTTGCTAAAACGATGCCGCTTACTGCGGTTTCCTTTATCCTTTGCGCATTTTCCGTGATGGGTATCCCGCCCTTCGGTGGTTTCTTCAGTAAATATATGGTCATTAACGGTGCGGTCGAAGCGGGTCAACCATGGATCGCATTCGTATTCCTGATTGGCGCGGTTATGACGGTGATCTACCTGCTGCGCGTCTTTGTTACGGTCTTTCTTGGCCAACCTAAAAATCCGGTGCACATCGCCAAAGAAGGTTCTCCCACGATGGTGGGCTCGGTGGTCACGCTTGGTGCGCTGTCCATCGTAAGCGGTCTGCTGATCTACTTCCCGGCCTCGTTTGCCAATACAATCGTACAACAGATGGCGGTGATGGTGAAATGAACAATTGGAACCTTGTAATCGCAATTTTGCTGCCTGCTCTGTTCGCGGTGCTGGTATTTCTGGCGCCAGCACGCTTCCGGTGGCTGCGGGAGAGCCTCGCCCTTGTAGGCGCTCTACTCAACGGTATTGTCAGTATACTGCTCTATGGCAAACAATCCATCTTTTTTGAGCCTTGGGGTGGTTTTGGGATCAACTTCTCCCTCAAACTGTATGCCTTCAACGGGTTAATTATCCTCGTCGCCGCAGGATTCTCCCTTTTGTCGGTGCTGTACTGCGTTTCGTTCTTTCGAAAAAAGCCGGTGTCCGGACACTTTTACGCCTATCTGCTGCTGACCGTAGCGATGGTCAATGGCGCCGTACTGGCCAACAATCTTGTGGTGTTGCTTTTCTTCTGGGAAGGTATCCTCGCCACGATGTTCGCAATGATTCTTTTGGGTCGTGAAGGCGCTTACAAGACTTCTGTCAAGGCGGTTGTGCTGGTTGGCCTGACTGACCTTTGTATGATGCTGGGAATCGGTTTGACCGCCCACCTTGCCGGCACGCTGGAGATGGATCAAATCCGTCTGCCGCTGGGGGGTATGGGCTCCGCCGCATTCCTGCTGCTGATGATTGGCGCATTGGGCAAAGCAGGCGCGATGCCTTTCCACACTTGGATACCGGATGCGGCGGACGACGCGCCCATGCCATTTATGGCGCTTTTACCCGCTGCGCTGGAAAAGCTGTTGGGTATTTACCTGCTGATGCGCATCAGCGTGGATCTGTTCCAATTTGCACCCGGCTCCCGCATGAGCCTGCTGCTGATGGTCATCGGCGCAGCAACGATCCTCTTTGCGGTGATGATGGCACTGATTCAGAAGGACTTTAAGCGTCTGCTTTCCTACCATGCCATCAGTCAGGTGGGCTACATGATCCTGGGCATCGGCACGGCGTTGCCCATTGGCATCATCGGTGGTCTATTCCACATGTTTAACCATGCAACCTACAAATCCTGCCTGTTTTACACAGCGGGCTCAGTAGAGCGGCAAACTGGTACCACCGACTTGCGCCAGATTTCCGGCCTTGGTCGCAAAATGCCGGTGACAATGATCACCTTTATCGTTGCGGCTGCTTCCATTGCGGGCTTCCCCTTCACCAACGGTTTCTACTCCAAGGAACTGATCTTTGACGGTGCACTAGAAACCAATGTTGTGTTCTATCTGATCGCCCTCATCGGCGCGTTCTTCACCGCCGTTTCTTTCCTCAAACTGGGACATGCCGCGTTCTTTGGCAAGCCCACCAAAAACCTATCCAAAGTAAAAGAAGCACCCTTACCGATGCTGATCCCCATGGTGTTGCTGGCGGCAGCTTGCCTAGTGGTTGGCTTTGTACGGCTGGATATTATCAGTAATCTGCTACAGCCCGTGCTTGGGCAAACGGCGGGTTCGGGAGAGATCATCGGCGCACAGACGAACTGGCTGCTGGTAGGCATCTCCATTGCTGTACTGCTGCTGGCGGCGTTGGATCACTTTCTCGGCTTCAAAAAGACAGGAAGCGGCCTTAAGGCTGCCGATCACTTCCACGACGCTCCCGTGCTCAGCGATGTGTATAAACTGGCGGAGAAAAAAGCATTCGATCCTTATCATTTAGGGGGCTATGTCATCCGTGCTTTCGCAGCGGTATCGCTGGTTGTTAACAATGCGATCAGCTGGTTTTACGATGTGCTGATCGTGCGGGTAGTGATGTTCTTTTCTACCCAGATTCACAAAGCGCACAACGGAACCAAGACGCTGTATCTGGGCTGGACATTCATAGGCGTTCTGGTTGTGGCAGTCATCTTCTTTGTATCACTCTAGTATGCATTTCAGCCAAAAAGAACCCGACTTGCGGTGATATAGGCTCAGGCATCATCATGATCGATGAATATCAGGCGCAAAACCAATGTTACAAACGATTTGAATGAACACCTGCGGCGAACCCGCATCTTGAAATTCGCTTTAGGAGGAACCGACTGTGCCCCTTGTGTTTATCGGTATCCCACTGCTCGCGGTTATCCTGTTAAACCTCGGGCCGCGGCACTGGATCAGCAAACAAGCCGCCTTTTATACTGCGCTCGTTGTAGCCGTGCTCCAAATGGCATTCGCCGTTTATGTGGGCTTAGCGGTCAGGGGCGGCAGCGTTTCCAACATCCGGTTTATTGAAAAGCTGTCCATTGATCTTTTCAGCGCCGTTGCGCTTTTCACCATCGGCTTGATCGCCCTAGTGTCACTTCTCGTTTCCAAGGATTCGCTCAATAACAGCAAATTCTCGTTCTTCAATCTGATCCTGTTAATCATCACCGGCATGAACGGGGTCGTGATGGTCACTGATGTATTCTCCCTGTATGTATTTGTGGAAGCCGTTTCTGCTGCATCCTTCGTGCTGATCGCGATCAACAAGCAAAGTGGCGAGCTGGAAGGCGCTTTCAAGTACTACATGCTTTCCGCCATCGCTACCATCCTGATGTTATCAGGTATCGGCCTGCTGTTCCTGTGCGCGGGCGGCACCAGCTTTGAAGCGGTATCTGCATGCGTTCTGGCACAGAGCGGGCAACTCAGCGTCGGTTTGATAGCTGCTTTCATTCTGTTTACGGCAGGGCTTTTGGTAAAATCCGGTGTCGTCCCTTTTCACACATGGGTTCCCGATGCGTATTCCGCTGCCCCCGCACCTGTATCGGTTCTGCTGTCCGGCATTGTCACGAAGATTTCCGGCGTATATGTGCTTATACGGGTATTTCGCGATGTGTTCCTGAACAATCCCGCCGTAGGTAATGTGTTGTTTGCTTTGGGTCTTTTGTCCGTGATCATTGGCGCGCTCGCTGCCATTGGACAGGACGATCTCAAGCGTATGCTCGCCTACTCCAGCATCAGCCAGATTGGCTACATCATGCTGGGCGTTGCAACCGGTTCTCCCTTGGGTTTCATCGGCGCAGTTTTCCATTTCTTCAACCACGCAACGTTCAAATCCCTATTGTTTGTGGACGCGGCTGCCATTGAAACTCAAACCGGTACACGCAGCATGGCACATATGGGCGGATTGGCCAAATGGATGCCGGTCACAGGCGTAAGTTCCATTGTAGCCTTTCTATCAACGGCAGGCATCCCTCCGCTTTCCGGCTTTTGGAGCAAGTTGCTGATCGTGATTGCGGTTTGGCAGGTATCCGCACAGCTGGCGATTGTGGCTCTGGCCGCAAGTATCTTCACGCTTACCTATTTCCTGATCATGCAAAAAAAGGTATTCTTCGGGAATCCCACCGAAGAAACAGCGCAGGTACAGGAATCCGGAAAAGAAATCGTGATTGCGGAAGTATTGCTGACAGCCATCAACGTGATCACAGGTCTTCTGTTCCCATTCTTGCTCATCTATCTGCACAGCATCGGCATGCTTTAAACCAGCAATTCCTGACTTATTGAGAAACGATTGAAGGTGATTCGGGTTGAATCTGACCATACTGTTGATTCTTCTGATCGGGCTGGTGGTGTCCGCTGTTGTGTGCGCGATGCTCAGCGATCTGCTCAAGGCAGCGATCGCGCTGGCGATTACCAGCGCCATCCTGTCGGTCATCATGTTTATTTTAGGAGCTCCACTTGCCGCCGTGTTTGAACTGTCCGTATGCGCGGGTATGATCACTGTGGTATTCATCAGCGCATGCAGCATGAACCGTAACCGCACCAAAGAGGAGCATGCGCAGCGGCAAAAGGAACGCAATAAGCGTTTTATTATGTTGCCTGCCATCCTGTTTGCACTTACCGCCATCCTGGTAATGATACTGCGTCCCTATATCAACGACATTGCACCTGCGCTGAATACAACAGGCGGCGGAAACGTACAGATGGCGCTGTGGGGCGACCGTCAGGTTGATCTGCTGGGACAGATCGTGATTATCCTTACCGGTGTGTATGGCGTTATTGTGTTCTTCAAGGAAAAGGAGGCCGACAGCAAATGAGCTTACTGCTTGCCCTGTTCCTGATCAGCATTGTGTTGCTGTTCGCCATCGGTATCTACAGCCTGCTGGTAACCACCAACCTGATTCGTATTCTGGTATCCATCGAAATCCTCACCAAAGGCGTTACATTGCTGATGATCGCCGCTGGCTACGCCACCGGTAAGATGATCGAAGCCGAGGCTTATGTAATCACCATTATCGTGATTGAGGTAGTGCTGTTGGCCATTGCAACAGGCATCGTGCTTGGTGTGTACCGCGACAATGGTGAAATCTACACCCGTGGCATTAAAAATCTGAAAGGGTAACCTTTCTGCTTCAAAGACACAATCGGAGGGTAACATGGCTACGATACTACTCGCACCGCCGGTCGTATTCCTGATCTATCTGGCACTGTCCGGACTGATTTCGGTGTTTTCCAAGCGGCTTGCCGCCAGTGGCAAGGACGCGCCCGGCAAAATGAAATCCTATGCCTGCGGCGAGGATATGCTTGAAAACCGTGCGCAGCCGGACTATTCGCAGTTCTTCCAATTCGCATTTTTCTTTACGATTATGCACGTCGTGGTGCTGGTGGTGGCTACCGACCCGGCGGGTATATCGCTGATGTCCGGCCTTTACCTGACCGTTACGGTTCTGGCGCTTTTCATGCTTTTCAGGAGGTGAGACCGTGGTATTTGATAAGATTATCAACTGGGCGAGGCTCAAGTCTCCCTGGGTGATCCATTTCAACTCAGGTGCATGCAATGCGTGCGATATTGAAATTCTTGCCGCGCTCACACCCAAATACGATGTAGAACGCTTTGGCATCCAACTCAAGGGCGCCCCCCGTCATGCCGATGTGCTCATTTGCTCCGGTCCGGTGACCCTGCAGCAACGGGAACGCTTGATTACGATTTATGAGCAAATGTCCGAGCCGAAATTTGTAATGGCAGTCGGTACCTGCGCCTGTTCCGCCGGTGTTTTTGACGGTTGCTATTGCGTTGAAGGTGGCGTGGATACAGCGATTCCCGTGAATGCCTATGTGCCCGGCTGCCCCGTGAAACCTGAGGCCATCATTGACGGTGTGGTCAAGTTGCTGGCAAGTATCAAGAATTAAGGAGGGGACGACAATGGAAAAAGCGATGGCAGTCGTAAACCGTCTGGAGGAGCGTTTTCCCGCACTTCTGGGCAACGCCGTCCTATCAGGCCCTCGTCGGATTTTTATGGATGTCCCGCTGGAAAGCTTGATGGATATCCTTCACTTTTGCCATGATGAGCTGGTGTTTGATCATCTGTGCACCATCACCGGGCTGGATAATGGCGAGATGTTTGAATTTCTTTATCATATCGCGCATGAAGACGGCATCGTGCTCACCCTGAAGGTAAAAACACCCCGAGACGGCGGTGTTCTGCCCTCTGTGATGCCAATCTACAATGGCGCAATTTTTTACGAGTTGGAACTCGAAGGTTTGCTTGGCGTGGAAGTGGAAGGGTTGCCGGATGATCGCCAGTACCCACTACCGGACAACTGGCCCAAGGGACAGTATCCGATGCGCAAGGACTGGAAACCCACCTCAAATGCTCCAACGCAGGGTAACCCATAAGGAGGTTTTCGCATGGCAAAAATGATGGTACCCCTTGGCCCACAGCATCCCGCATTGGAAGAGCCGGAGAGTTTTAACCTCCTGCTGGACGGTGAGCGTATCGCAGCGGCGACCGTAGCGTTGGGCTACAACCACCGTGGCATGGAAAAAGCATGCGAAAGCAGGACATATATACAGGATATTTATCTTTTGGAGCGCATTTGCGGTATCTGTTCGCACTCGCACTCCTCCAGCTACGTGCAGGCAGTCGAGACCATTGCAGGTATCGAAATTCCCAAACGCGCATCTTACCTGCGCACTCTCATCGGAGAACTGGAACGCGTACACAGTCATCTGCTGTGGCTTGGCGTAGCAGGGCACGAGATTGGCTTTCAAACGCTTTTCATGTCCGTATGGAAAGATCGCGAGCTTGTGATGGATATCCTTGAACGGCTCACCGGCAACCGCATCAATTATGGCATGAACACCATAGGCGGCGTGCGGCGCGACATTGACCTGTCTGAATCGGATGAAGTGCTCAAGGCACTGGATCTGTTGGAAGAGCGCACCACTTACTATATCAAGGTATGCACTGAGGAGCAGTCCATAATCGCACGCCTTTCCGGCGTAGGTAAGCTTTCCAAAGAAGAAGCCCTTCGCCTTGGCGCGGTTGGCCCTGTGTTGCGTGCCTCCGGTGTTCGCCATGACGTGCGCAGGGATGATCCGTATGACGCATACCCCGACCTTGATTTTGACGTAATCACCGACGACCACGCCGACGTGCTGGGTCGCACCATCGTGCGTGTGCTTGAAATCATGCAAAGCTATAAAATTTGCCGTCAGGTAATCCGCAGCATGCCGGAAGGCCCCATCTCTGTAAAAGTACCTACCAAAATTCCGGTCGGTGAAGCATTCTCCCGTTACGAAGCACCACGCGGCGAGGACATTCACTATGTACGCTCCAACGGTACAGACCACCCCGAGCGTGTTAAAGTACGCGCTCCAACGCTGGCTAACCTCGCTTCCATCACCAATATGATCGAGGGCGGTTATCTCGCGGATGTACCCATTGTCATTGCAGCCATCGACCCCTGTTTCTCCTGCACCGACCGTATGATCCGTGTTCAGGACAGCCGCTCCGGTCAGGAAAAGCGGTTTGACTGGGCCGGTTTGCGTCAGTACAGTATCGATTGGTATAAAAAGCAGGGTGTCGACCTGACACAAGCGAAAGCCTCACGGAAGGATTGATTTCATGGCGCTCTCACTATTTAAGATTCTGATCTTCCCGGGGTTCTTTTTCCTGAGCACCCTGGCGCTTGTGTTTGAATATCTCGACCGCAAGCTTTCCGCCAGAATGCAAAACCGCGTGGGGCCACCCTGGTACCAGCCAACGGCGGACTTTATTAAGCTCATCTCCAAAGAAACGGTGATCCCATCGGAAGCCGATCACGGCATCTTTAAGGCGATCCCCATTTTTGCGCTTGCTTCGACAGCTTCTGCATTCCTCTATATCCCGATCTGGGGTCAGCAGTCTTTGTTCCCTTTTGACTGCGATCTGTTGGTCGTCCTGTACTTTTTGACCGTGCCCACCATCACGTTCTTTTTGGCAGGCTGGTTCTCTTCCTCGCTGTATGCGGAGATTGGCTCCATCCGTGCGATGACGCAGCTGTTCGCTTATGAAGTGCCTATGTATATGGCTCTTCTTGGTCCGGCACTGCTCGCGGGCACGTGGTCAGTAAGTGGTATTACCGCGTTTTACCATATCCATCCGCTTCTTTCGCTTTTAAACCTGCCGGGGTTCTTTGTAGCCATCATAGCGGCGCAAGGTAAGCTGGAACGCGCGCCGTTTGACATCCCCGATGCGGAAACCGAAATCGTTGGTGGCACGTTTACCGAGTACAGCGGTCGCTACCTTGCACTGTTCCGAATGGCGATTGATTGTGAAATGGTGGTGCTTGCGGCACTCATTTCCGCGATCTTCTTCCCCGCGCTGCTGCCTGCCAACCCTGTGCTGGGTATGCTTGCGTTTCTGGTGAAGACAGTCGTTGTGGTGTTTTTACTGGCACTCATCAAAACATCGTTCGCCCGTTTCCGTATCGACCAAATGATCACCTTTTGTTGGAAAACGCTCGCGCCGCTATCACTCCTGCAAATTTTGATTGACCTCATCGCCAAAGGAGTGATTCTATCATGATCAGAATGGGAAAAATGGTTCCCTATATCATGCAGATGCTGGTGAAAAAACCCAATACGACTCTATACCCCTCTGTGAAGGCACATGTGGAAGAACATTTCCGCGGGGCGCTCAAGTTCGACCAGCCCAAGTGCATCGGATGCAAAATCTGCATGAAAGTGTGCCCAAGCAACGCCATAGAAATCGAGCGGATTTCCGAAACCGAAAAGGTATACCAAGCATATGTACACATGGATCGCTGCATTTTCTGCGGTCAGTGTGTAGACTCTTGCCCTAAGAAGGCCTTGGAGAACACCGAAAACTTCGAATTGGCAAGCACAGACAAAAAATCGCTCAAGGTGGCTATTTAATTGAACGACGTATACGCATACCTGTCGGAACGACTTTCGGGATTCAAACGGCTGGCGATACTTGGCGTAGGCTCTGTTTTACGTGCGGACGACGCAGCCGGCATGGAAATTGTGCAGCGTATGGCGGAACGCCTTGCGCCAGAAAGAACAGATATTCGTTGCTTTGCAGGAGAAACCGCGCCGGAAAACTTCAGCGGTAGCATCAAACGCTATATGCCCACCCACTTACTGATATTGGATGCGGCGGATGTGGGGCTGATGCCCGGCGAGTTCTCCGATATCTGCCCTGCCGATGTCGGAGGCCCTTCCTTTTTATCCCACATGCTGCCGATCAAAATGATGGTGGACTATCTGGTAGTGGAAACGGGAGCAGAAGTAACATTGCTTGGCATCCAGTACCGCACGTTGCAATTTGACGGACCCATGTCACCGGAAATTGAGCAAGCGGTTGAGGAAGTCTGTGCCGCGCTTGAAAAAGTGATCCGTGCACAAACATGACCAAGGGGTAATGAAATAACGCTCCACAACAAATATTGTACGCAAAATGAACCGTCCTATCATGGACGGTTCATTTAATTATAACCGTTTATGATCTTGTGTCAGCCGTCTGAGCGATACCCTTTGCAAAGGGATATCGCATTTTTTACTTGTAACCATTTTGCCTACTAAATACCGGTTCTTCTGCCGATAGGATCAAAGCTGGTCAGATGGTTGATTACCTCGCCTGCGATCATCAGGCCGACCGCGGAAGGTACAAAGGCGTTAGAGCCGGGAATATCACGGCGAACAGTGCACTTACGCGCCGTGCCTGGTGGACAAACACAGTGAGCACGGCATGAAATTGCCAGATCGTCCACTGGACGGATGGGTGCTTCATCCGAGTAGACCACCTTCACACCACTGATGCCGCGCCGTTTCAACTCCTGCCGCATCACACGCGCCAGAGGGCAAACGCTTGTCTCCGTGATGTCTGCCACACGAAAGCGCGTCGCGTCCACCTTGTTGCCTGCGCCCATAGAGGAAATCACAGGTACTCCGGCTGCCTTCGCACGCGTGATGATTTCCAGCTTCCCCTTTACCGTATCAATTGCATCAATTACATAATCATATTGAGAAAAATCAAACATATCCGCTGTTTCCGGCAAATAAAAGCACCGGTATTTGTTGACCACCGTTTCAGGGCAGATATCATGAATTCTCTCCTCGGCGGCATCCACTTTATACATGCCAACTGTCTTGCGTGTAGCAAGGATCTGTCGGTTCAGGTTGGTCAGGCAGATTTTGTCGTCATCCACCAGATCCATTGTTCCCACGCCGGAACGTGCTAACGCCTCAACTGTATAACCTCCAACCCCGCCGATACCGATGATCAGCACACGGCTATGCGCCAGCCTCTCCATGGCTTCGCGCCCATAAATCAGCTCTGTTCTAGAAAATTGATTCAGCATGGTACCTTCCCATTCTTTGTTTGTTTCCATTATCAGGCTCAGTTCAGGACGCAACACTGTCTCGAATCGAATTCGTCGAGGAAGCAATTCCAGCCATTTCCTTCGAAGTCTTCCATTGCCGCCGGAGTGTTTCTCCCGAGGTATCCCACCCGCATCTTAACCGTCTGTTCCACGGCGCTTCATTATATCCCAGATGAGGGGTAGATTCAACAGCGTCTGTCATAACCATTGGAACACTCCGCTCCCATGCTCCTCTTGTAAACCGTTTGGGGAATAAAAGCATCATGTAACGCCCTGTTTATTGATTTTCAACAGTCGCAAATATAATGATAGTCTCTGTTGAAGTAACCAGTCTTGGCTTCCATTTCAGCCTGATTCTGTTATGGTTCCTGAACTGCCTGTTGCTGCCAAACCAGCGCCAAAAATTCGCAATACGTTTCAAAGGGTATATCTAATTTTTCAATCAACAGAGCATGAGGCACCCCCACATAACGGATATGCCACGGTTCTCCCTGATATCCGGTCACGTCTGTCCAACTATCCTTGTAGCGGATAATAAAACCATATTCCGCGCAATGCTCTTGAACCCATTTACCTTCCGCTTTTCGCGCAAACTTCGAGGTCAGTTCATGATCCAGCGACTGGGAGGACAAATCCATCGCCAATCCAAGCTGATGTTCACTGGCGCCCGGTCTGGCACTCATCCTGTCCGCCTTTTCCTGTCCGTTGCGCTCCAACGAACGTGCATAAAGCGTACTTTGTTTACGATAGGATCGGTAGCCTGAAACGGCCACCAGCTCCAGTCCCTCTGCCTGCGCTGCAAGAAACATCGCTTCCAGCGCAGCGGCCGCTTCCGGTTGAAGATCAATTTCAGCATGTGGTTTCTTGCTCACATTTGGCGTTATCACGTTGGGATGATAGCTTGTGGTAAGCAAAATATTACGGTTCACCAGCATAAGCATTGGGTCTGTTGCAGGATCGGCAGGTAACCGAAAGGTTGAACCTTGACACTGTGCAAGCAGTTCTTCCGCTGTTGTTCCAACGTCAGCATAGGCTGGAATCCAAACCAGTATCAAAAGACTGAGCAGTATCATTGCAATCATTTGTTTCTTCGTCATGGTTAACCTCCTTTCCGCTACCAATCTTTGCTGCGCTGGCTTCCAACTGTATTAATCATTGAGTTGAAGCAGTTTATCAAAAACAGAGGATTCATGCAAATTCAGCTATTGTTGGGTTGATTCAGACGAGTTATAAAAGCAAACGCTTGAGAAACCCGATCAAAGCCAGATCCTTCAGGCACAATCCAGCGAATGTGCTTTTGTCCTGTAAACACTTACGCTCGGCCTTTATCGGTTTGCTGATCCCAGATATAACGTTTAAGCGGATAGACAGGGTTCCTCCTACAGTACGGTGAAAACAGGATCGTCGGAAATCTCGATTCAACCATTTGCCTGATGTTGCAATATAATCAACTGGGCACTCTCTTGAACAATTCGGTAAACCTGTCTCTGATTCGTTCCTATGCGTGATCTCACCAGTGCATAAGCGTGTGCTCTTTTACTAAAGTACTCCGTCCTTACCCTAGGAAGAAAGCGAAGTTGGAGGCCTGTTTTTTAGCTGCCTTCCATCCTGCTGTGAACCGTTTCCCGCTTTTGTGTTCTTTACTCAAGAATGCTTGGTACAGACACGCTCAGGAAGTCCGACAGGGTATCCACAACCAACTGATGGTCATGCGTCTGGGGAAAGCCAGAAACAGTCGCTGTACCGATGACTCCCTGCTCATGGACCCGAATAGGAAAGCTGCCGCCTGAAAGCACATAGTCTGCAGGAATCAAGCCGAACTCATCCAATGTTCTGCCACTCAGGCTCATTTCCAGAGATACCCGCAACGAGCTTTTCCACGTTTCAAGCACCGTGTTCATTTTTCTGCGAATCCAACGGGTATTGTTGGGTGTTGGCTCCCCAATGCCACAACGGAATAATTGCACTCCACCAATCGTCACATCCACGGTGCCATTTCCTCCATGCCGAAGTACCCGCTCCCGAATCATGAGCCCAAGCTTCCACGCATCTTCAAAAGTGAAACTATCGCAACTCAATGCTTCCTCCTGTTGAATTATTGTAGCCAGCATTGCCGCAGGGTCTTTAATCTCCTGGTCCATGGTCATCCTCCTGTCTGTAAGGTGAGGTAAAGAATATCTATGCTCCTAGTGTACCATACTCTACCCCCTTTTCGGTATAGTCTATTTATCTCCCGTTATCCGCGAATCAGAGGGCTGAATACCCTTCTGCGGCGATCTGCTAGCAACCAGCGTTTAAAATCGTCAGAATACGCCATAATACTCATGATTGCATTGACTTTTCTCTATTCCGAGCCTATACTGAAAATGTGGTGTAAAAGAATATTACCGCCATCTGCAAGTCGCTTTGTACTATTCGTGTGTGAATTGGGGAGTTGAGAACTGTGGACAGTAGCCCGGCAGGAAACATATCAATACTGGATATCATTTTCGGAAGGCCGCTTTTCTATGGCGTTCAGCTACCTGCGCATAGGCTGTAACCCATTCATGAGCGTTCCCTTCCGGTAAAACAAGGAGGGAGCGCTATGACGCAATTATTTTCCTTTTTCTTTCGTGACATTATCGGTCAAAAAGTAATCACACCCGATGGAACTGTATTGGGTCGGCTCAGAGATATTTTGACCGACAGTTCTTCGATGCGCCCTATTGTCATCGGTGCGCAGGTGCAAACCCAGAAGGGGCTTCAAACCCTATATTTCAAAGGGTGCAAACTCGCTCATCCTAAAGGGCGGAGTGCGCTTATCGTCGATAACGCTACTTTCCAGGGGGATACGCCCTCTTCTTCCATTTGGCTGTCTGAGCAGATGCTGAACCGGCAGGTAGTCGATATCGATAACAAGCAGATTGTGCGTGTAAACGATCTCCGGATCGCCATTCTAAGCACAGGTGTGTTTGTTGTGGCGATTGATGCCAGTGCCAAAGGCAGGTTGCGCCGGTATGGACTGGAAATGCTGGTGGAACGCATTTGGGGCTTTTTCGGCGCCAGTATCCCCGCCAGAATGATCCTGTGGGAAAATATCGAAACCATTGGTCAGGTGGCACAATCGGAAGCCGAACCTGTGAAAGGTGTTTCCGCATTGGAACGCTTCCACCCTTCCGATGTTGCCGATATTATTGAGGATCTTGATCCCAAGGCGCAGGTGCAGGTGTTCTCCGCCATGAATATGGAGCGCGCCGCCGATGTGCTGGAAGAAATTGAATCCGATACGCGCGAAAGCCTTCTGCAAAGCCTGTCGCCTGAAAAAATGGCCGATGTGCTGGAACGGATGCCTGCCGACGAGGTGGCGGATATCCTGGACGAAGTGAACGGTCAAACCGCCGAGGAACTGCTTCGCGAAATGGACGATGAGGCCTCTGACGAGGTGCGCGACCTGATGCATTATGGATCAGAAGAGGTCGGCGCGCTCATGAGTACCGATTTCTACCACTTTAAGGAAAAAGATACCGTTGGCACCGTGCTGGATAAGCTCAGGCGTGAAAAGCCCGATTCGGATGTGATTTACGATCTGTTTATCGTTACCGAAAGTGGAGCGTTAGCTGCGGTTGTAACGCTACGCGACATCGCTGTGACAGACCCAGATGTAACGCTGGAGCAGATCATGAATCGCGACGTTGTTTTTGTGCGTGATACTGACAGTGCAGACAAACTGCGCCACCTGATTGCCAAGTATAATCTGCTTTCCATCCCGGTTGTCAACACAGAGAAGGTTTTAGTGGGTGTCGCGATCATCAACGATGTGTTACAGGATTTGCTCAAGCCTAAGCGAAAAAAATAGCCTCCAGTTATATGCAACATATTTTTGGGATCGGGAGGCAATCACATGAAGCGTGAAACCAGCGCCGAAATCACTCAACGTATTTTCCACCGACTCTCCGATGCTTCCACAACGGAACTGGCTCTTTTGTACAAGCGCCACAATACCACGGCAGAGGGGCTCGAGAGCCTTGAGGCACAACTGCGTCAGGAAGTGTATGGCCCCAATCAGATTGACACAGAAAGGCCATCCCCATGGTTCATTCAACTTGTTAAAGCTTTTCTTGACCCCTTCAGCGGCATCCTGCTGTTTTTAGCCAGCGTTTCCTTTGTGATGGATGTGTTGCTGGCAGCGCCCGGAAATCGCAGTTGGAAAACCGTTATTGTTATTTGTGTCATGATCGGTTTGAGCGGGTTTTTACGGTTTTTCCAAGAACACCGTTCCAGTCAGGAAGCAGAAAAGCTCAAAGCACTGGTACATACCACGGCTACGGTTAAACGCAGCGGTGGGGGTACTCTGGAAGTAAAGCTCAGTGAAATCGTCCCTGGTGATATCGTATGCCTTGGCGCCGGAGACATGATCCCAGCCGATGTCCGCCTCATTAGTTGCAAAGACTTGTTTGTAAGCCAATCCTCCCTCACCGGAGAATCCGAACCTGTTGAAAAGTATGATGCGCTTCGTCAGGATACCGCACCGCAAGGCGGCATCAGTCTTTCTGATTTAAACAACATCTGCTTCATGGGCACTAACGTCATCAGTGGCACCGCTACAGCGATCGCTCTGGCTACCGGCAACGATACCTATTTTGGCAGTATCGCAAAAACGCTTACAGGCAAGCGTGCTCCTACAAGTTTTGATAAGGGCATCAACAGTGTAAGCTGGGTGCTGATCCGCTTTATGTTGGTGATGGTGCCGATCGTTTTGCTGGTGAACGGCCTCACGAAAGGTAACTGGCTGGACGCATTCCTGTTTGCAATTTCCATCGCTGTCGGACTTACGCCGGAAATGTTGCCCATGATTGTAACCACCAACCTTGCCAAAGGCGCGGTAACCATGGCCAAGAAGAAAACCGTAGTGAAACGTTTGAATGCCATACAGAATTTTGGCGCGATGGATATCCTCTGCACGGATAAAACCGGTACGCTGACACTGGATAAGATCGTGTTGGAGCGGCATCTGGATATCCATGGCAACGAAGATGATCGCGTGCTGCGACATGCCTATCTCAACAGTTTTTTTCAGACAAGCATGAAAAACCTGATGGATGTTGCCGTCATTGAATATGGCGACAAACTGGGCTTTCGTGAATTGGAAGGCAAATATCACAAGGTGGATGAGATCCCCTTCGATTTCGTGCGGCGCCGGATGTCCGTGGTGGTGCAAGCTGAAAATGGCGAACGTGAACTGGTTACCAAAGGCGCGGTAGAGGAGATGTTATCGGTATGCGCCTTCGCCGAATACCATGGCGAAGTGCTCCCGTTGACAGGGGAACTGCGAGAAGAAGTCAAAACAATGGCTCAAAGCCTGAACGCACAGGGCATGCGCGTGCTGGGCGTGGCGCAAAAGCATAACGTACCCGATGAGGTTACCTTCGGTGTTGCGGATGAAGCGGATATGATCCTCATGGGTTATATCGGGTTCCTCGATCCGCCCAAAGAATCTGCCTCCGCCGCCATACAGGCGCTGCATGAGCACGGCGTAAGGGTAAAAATCCTTACCGGAGATAACGAGATTGTAACGCAGCGGGTATGCGAACAGGTGGGTTTAGCAGCAGACCATATCCTGCTCGGCGGACAAATCGATGCCATGACAGACGATCAACTTGCAAAAGAAGCAGAGATCGTGTCGGTTTTTGCCAAGCTTTCACCACTGCAAAAATCACGCATCATCAAGGTGTTACGCAGCAACGGACACACCGTCGGTTATATGGGAGACGGCATCAATGATGCCGCTGCCCTGCGACAAGCCGATGTTGGCATCTCTGTAGATACCGCCATGGACATTGCCAAGGAATCCGCCGATATCATTCTACTTGAAAAAAATCTGATGGTATTGGAAGACGGTGTGTTGGAAGGTCGCCGTACGTTTGGCAATATCATCAAATATATCAAGATCACCGCAAGTTCCAACTTCGGCAACATGTTCTCCATCGTCGCGGCAAGCGCATTCCTGCCCTTTTTACCGATGTTGCCTGTGCAGATTTTACTGCTAAACCTGATTTACGATTTTTCGTGTATTTCCATCCCATGGGATAATATGGATCCTGAGTTTTTAAAAACCCCTCGCCGGTGGGACGCCTCCTCTGTGAGCAAGTTTATGGTATGGTTAGGCCCAACGAGCTCGGTATTTGATATCACCACCTACCTGCTGATGTTCTTCGTGGTTTGCCCGTTGGTACTGGGTGGCCCATTCGGCGCAACGGGAGTGAATAGCACGCAGTTTCAAGCGCTTTTTAACGCAGGGTGGTTTGTAGAATCACTCTGGTCGCAAACCCTTGTGATCCATATGATTCGCACTCCCAAAATTCCCTTTCTTCAAAGCCGCGCCTCTCTGCCTGTGCTACTGGTAACCACCGCGGGCATGGTAATCGGCACACTGATCCCCTATACGCCGCTTGGCGCGCTGCTTGGCATGTACCCGATGCCCGCCATCTACTTCCTGTGGCTTGTGGGTATGATTGTGCTATACATGTTGTTGGCAACACTGCTTAAAAAACTGTACGCCCGTCGGTACGGTTCCCTGCTGTAAGGAGGCAAACGCCATGCAAATCGGTCAGAATCTTTATACCGCCATTGGTCTTCTTTCTACCTGCGTCACGATGCTGCTGGGTCTGTTGGCAACACTTCCGGCCGTTATCGCAAGCGAAAAGGGCAGAAGCTTCTCCAAATGGTACATTTTCGGTTTTGTGCTTCTTCCGATCGCTCTGTTTGCAGCCTACCATATTATGCCTGTCAAACAGTCTGCCGCGCCGTAACAGGCTAAGTGTGTTATAAACGGGAGTCGCACTCTGCCTACCTTCCAAACGAAAATGCATGCTGAATGCTATTGGTTCCTCTCCATGAAGGTCAATCGCGCTGCATTTCAACTTAAGAACATCACAAAGTCTCCTGGGTTACGGATCCTGTCCGTAACCTTTTCCATTTGGCAAATATGGCACTCGATTTTCCCTCGACATTTTGAAATTGATATCTTTCAATTGATTTCCAACAAATTTCACGCCTTGAAATCATATCCTTTGCCAGTTCGATGCGTTTTTCGGCTGTCCAAAAGCACGATTCACGTTGCCCTATTGCTACATCGGGCTTTCGTTCACATCTGAGTTGCAAAATCCCAAGGAATGATGCCATAACGTATAAATATAAATCCGTTGATACGGCACAGCGAGATCAAACGGTCAACGTGCGCGCGAAACTGGAATGCCCGAATAACATCAGGCATGACGGATAGACGTCTCTGATATGATCTCTTACATTATTTTGTGAACTGTTAAATCCGGCATCCTGTTCGCTTTGGATGTATAAAATTTTTATGATCCATTTCTCTCTGGATATCCAATTTCAGAATTGGGTGAAGTATGCGTCCGGTACTTCCAATTGTTATCAATTGCAGTATTCTTATACTATACATTTGATTGTTGAGAATGATATAATAAATAGCCATTCTAAACTTATCCTCATCGTGCACCTGCTTTTATTCAAAAAAGTGAATGGCTTTTCATTCAGTTGAATCATCGCTTTGGAGGTGGTCACCCTGCCTAAGCCAATAACGGACCAGAGCATCATGCGTGCGCTTTTTCGCAAGGATGTAAAAGCTCTCAACGCGTTGGTTGACTGCAGCATGATGGGCATAATCCGCATTTCGATTTCAGCGGAGTTGCCACTCACCTACTGTAACGATGTTTATTTGGAGCTTTCAGGGTTACAGTCCGCTGCTGACCTTGCCAGTGTCAACAATACATCGCGCGAACACTTTAGAGTGCCCGCCAGCTATGTTGATTATTTTCGGTCGGTCATCATTACCGCAGCGTTAAAGGGCGAAAAGCATATCCTATTTAATTATCCGATCATCAACAAAGAAAAACAAACTCGCTGGACATATTGCTATGGACGCTTTGTTCGCGACAAAGCAAATGAACAGGAAATGATCGGGTATATTCCGAAAATTGAAGGGGCACTGATTCCAGAAGATTTTTATCGTTTTCTGGAGCAGGATTACCATATGGCAAACGACCTCGGCGGGAAATATACCTTTATTTTCGATTTTCAAAGCAAACAGCTGACTGCTCAAACCGATATATCGGCTTTCCCCGGATTATCCAAGATCACCATGAACTTTCCCGAGGATATACTTCATACCCCTATAATCGCAGCTGAGCATAAGGGTCTCTTTTGTGCCCAATTCGCCAGCATCGTTAATGGAAAGCCTTTTGTACAGTTTGATTGCCGCATCACGGGTTCTGATGGTAAATACTATTGGACGCATATCGAATCCACAACAATTTTCGATAAAAATTTAAAGCCTCTCCGTGCGGTGATTACCGGCGGCAGTTTGGAATCCGCAGTCGATCAGCGAGATTGGGATCGGATCGCTCTGGCGCACACTTCTTCCATTAAACGAATTTCCATTGAGGTGAACCTTTCACAGAATCAAGTTCATCAGCGCATGCTCTCTTTTCTGCCATCGCCTGCCGCGAAGCTTAGCAATCTCTATTCTGCTTTCATTCAAACAATGGTTGAGCATTATGTAGATCATGATGATCAGCCGGTTTGTCAGATTTTTTTCAATCGGGAGCGTCTTCTTTCATGTTTTGCTGAAGAGAAATTTGACGATTCATTAGAGTTTCACATGATGACCGGCGACAATCAGGAAATCGTGCGTTCCAGCGTTCACCTGTTTGAAGCAAAAGATACTGGCGACAAAATGGCTACGTTCGTCCTCACCGGCATCGACGATCATTCACGCGCCTTGGAGCAGTTTACACTCATCGCCATACGCGATCCACTGACGCAGGTATCCACGCGCATGGCGACCGAATGGCAGATCAGCGATGCGCTGCGCTATTTAGACGATAATGAGATGTATGCTCTTTTTATCATTGATCTGGATAATTTCAAACAGGTCAATGACAAACTGGGCCATCAGCAAGGCGATCATATCTTGATCAGTGTAGTCAACGCGCTTTCCGCAGTATTTCGTCCAACCGATATCCTGGGTAGGCTAGGTGGCGACGAGTTTATGGTTTTCATCAGCGGGCAGGTAACGCCCGAGCTCGTTCGCAGTCGGGCTAACGATATCATCACCGCCTTGCAGTTTTCTATCAGCCAGCCGGAGAATATTCAACTCTCCGCAAGCATAGGCGTGGTCATTGGCACAGGCGCGGCTGATTTTAACCGTCTATACCGGCTGGCGGACGCTGCGATGTATACGTCCAAGCGTTCTGGAAAGAACTGTTACCACATTGTTGAAGAAAATGAACTCCGTCCGATGGAAGAGCCTCAGTCTTCCGCAGTGAATGCAATCCATTTGCAAACTCTTTTGCAATATATGGATGGTGGCGTTGCCCTTTTCGCGGTCGGTGATTCATTGACCCTGTTATACCACAGCCCAGGCTATGCTTTGGTAGCGGAACAAGAACAGGGGTCGAATTGTGCTGACAATCTATTTGCCCAGGTGCTACCTTGCGACCGATGCTCTTTAAGCGCCATCCTATATGAAAGCGCTGAAAAAGGTGACCCAATTGAAACCACCATCCGAGCGTATGGCAAAGACAGCAATCTGCGCTGGGTGCAGTTTAGGGTGGTGCGTATCCCCTATGAGGGGATTGAGCAACCTGTGGTTATCGCCGTTACCGTCGATGTAACACGGCTTAAAGAGCAGGAAGCCGCACTTCGCGAAAGCAGCGAACGCATACGGGTGACCTTTAACAAAAACACCCATACACTTTGGGAAGTGAACATTCCTCAAAAAACTTTCGCCGTTTTCAATCTTGAAACGCGTTCCTATGAAGCCAATTCAATATTTCACGATGTTCCCGAATCGCTGATTTCGAATGGTTTTGCCCATCCCTTTTCAAAAAGAGAACTTATCAGTTTTTTTGACCGTATGCTTGGGGGTTGCCCTGAAGACAGTGTGGCATTAATTCTGCGGTATTTCAATTCTCCCATCTATGGCTGGGCGAAGATATCCTACCATACATTGTTTGATGACAATGGAAACCCCATTAAAGCAGTTGGCGTTTTCGAAGAGTTACCCGATATCTTTAACGAACAGTCGCGTTTTCATCAAGAGCAGTTGCTCATGGAGACGCTCCAAACCAAAAATATAGAAACATTGGTAGCGAACCTGACGACGGACACCATCAGTACCCTATCCTCCCAAAACCATCCGGGATATCCCTTGACGATGAGTTATTCTGCTCTGATTCAGCAATACATTGACACCGTTTTCTCCCAGGAAGACAAGCTGCTGTGCGAGATATTTTTACGCAAAAAAATGATTAACGCGTACAACATTGGATCACCCTGGGTAGAATCCGAATATCGCCAGCGCAACCTTCAGGGAGAGATCCGCTGGGTTTCCAGTATTTCAAGTCTTTTGATTGATCCAGTCACGCGTGAGCTATATGTGTTTTTTTTCAAGCGGGATGTAAATGAGCGACGGTATTGGGAGCTTTCTCTGCCCTGCCGCGTCGAACGAGACAGCGTGACTCGTCTGTACTCGCGCTCAACCACCGAAGCACTCATCCGGCATCTGTTGCATGAGTATGCGCCGACTTCCACTTTTTTTGCAATGGCAATGGTCGAAATCGACGGTTTTAACGAAATCTCCGCAAGTAACGGTCATCATATTGCTGCAACGCTTCGCTTTACCGTATGCCGTTTCTTCCGCCTGCTGCTGGATCAGGACAGCGTTGTTGGACAGTTAAGCAATAATCGCATTCTTATCTTCTGGCCGAATGTGATGTCGGATTTGCAAGCAAAAACGCGGATGGAGGAAACCGTTTCTGCCATCCAAAAATCAAGCACGGCATCCGGTCTTTTATCGCGCGTCCATTTTACCATTGGGATTGCTACCTTGCCTGCTCATCAGGCAACTTATGAGAGCCTGTTTACCAGAGCATCCTATGTGTGCCATCAACCGCAAGGAGAACAACAGGACTGTGTGCTCGTATTTGACAACTTTGTAAACGAAATACAAAGCGCAAACCCTTTGGAAAACTTCACGGAAAACACCTTGACAAATTCAGGGGAATCATTGAACCTGTTGAATCCAGAAGAAAAAGATACCCTTTTAACCTGTATGCTCGCCATCCTGTCTAGCACTACCAGCAGCGCTTCCATCAAGAGTGTTTTTGAATATCTTGGAGCCTATTACAACGCAGATTGTGTTTATCAGCTATCCTTTTCAGATGAAACAGATATTTTGAACCTGCTGTTTGAATGGAGTTTGTTTGGGAAGCAGCGCTTGGTGAAACAGTTTTCCAATGTTCCAATTGGTTGCTTCCCCGCGATTGAGGCAGCTGCAAACAAAATGCAACCTATTGTAATGCAAAGCTCAAGCCCCCGTTTTGAGCAAAGCGAAATGCCCGAACATCCTGGCGTATGGCATTATATTTGTGTACCAATGATAAAGGAAGAGCAGGTATACGGCTTCCTGTGTGTTGAAAACCCCCGAAATCACAGTGGAGACACAAGCCTCCTTTCCATTCTTTCCCCTATCCTGTTGATGGATTTCAGTCGCAGACGCAGTACGTTTGGTGGCGAAACCGATTCACTTACCGGTCTGCAGGATCCGATCTCCTTCCAAAGTAGGCTTGCTTCTGTAAAGAGCGATGTGCTTTCTTCTCTCGGCGTTTTGCATATCGATATCAATGGTTTGCATGGTATCAACCTCGATCATGGTTATGAATATGGCAATGAGTTGATCCTGTTTGCTGCCAGAACACTCTCTGATATATTTTCTTACGCAAACGCTTATCGGGCTTCCGGACACTCTTTTGCCTCATTATGCTCAGACGTAACGCATGCTGCGTTTTTGGATAAATGTTCTCAGGCGCAAACCGCACTCGACCAACAATATCCGGGCCGCTTCAGCGTGGGGTATACTTGGGCCGACAAAGATATTGTCGTGCGGCGACTTGCAGAACATGCCGAAAGCATCATGAACTATAACAAGCAATCCTACTACCGCTCTGCGGAACGCATCGGCAAACGGGACATGGATACAATGCTTAAGACTCTGCAAACCGACATTCAATTAGACCGTTACAGAGTATACCTGCAACCCAAAAACAACCTCACCACCGGGCAGGTGGTGGGAGCTGAAGCGTTGGTGCGCTTTTTTGACCCATTGTGCGGCATCGTTCCACCTGTGGAATTTATTCATCGGATGGAGGAGCATCATATTATCCGTGAGTTGGATCTTTTTATGCTCGATCGCTCGCTGCAAATCCTGCAAACATGGCAGACCAACGGATACACGTTGGTTCCTATCTCTGTGAACTTTTCACGCCAGACCCTGCTGGATCGCTCATCGCTGGAGGCAACCCTTGCCATACTCCACAAGTACACTGTACCAGTAGAGTATATCGAAATCGAAATTACCGAATCGCTCGGCATGATCGAGCGGCAAACCATCGCTCACGCAGTCGCTGCTTTTCGCGAAAAGGGCTTTCAATTCAGTCTGGATGATTTTGGCTCCGAGTACTCCAGCATCGGTATGCTTTCCGAGATCGTGTTTGACTCTGTGAAACTAGATAAGAGTATCATTAACCATTTTGTCACCAATCGGGTCAATCTGGCGATTGTGGAGAGCATGATCGAGATCTGCCGGGTAATGGGCGCTGTTTGCATCGCCGAGGGAGTAGAGACCATAGAACAGGTTGAAGCCCTGAAAACAGTTGGATGCGATTACGCTCAAGGCTATTTCTATAATAAACCGTTGCCGGTTCATGAGTTTGAACAGCAATACATCGTCAAAGAAAGCATGATACCGCAGGAGAAATAGTCCATTCGGCCTACTTTAGTGTGTTCCGTTCGTATGATTACTTAATCTTATGCAACTCGTTGATATATGACCTAACGATCCATTTACGCTTGTATCAGACTCCGCAATGCATACCTCCGATCCAGAAGTACTTTGGCAACGGTGCGTTCTGAAAAATGATCTCACTGTTCCAAAACAAATCAGTAAATAAACCTCCGATCGCAGCCTATAAGCGCGATGGGAGGTTTTTCATCAGCAACAGAAATTGTGTAGCCGTTAAGATACCTGGCTTGCATTCCTGTTTCGAAATGTCATCAGCAAGGTGTTACACACACCTGCTCCAGTATCGCCTCGCCCGTGATACACGTCAGGCATACGTCCAAAGCTCCATTTTCCGGAAACCCTATGCATTGCAATGTCTGCCATGCATCCCCAAGCTTGTTGACGTTTGTACTTTCACCTGCACGCAGACAGAACTCTCCTTGGCCTCGGCATAACACGTTTACCCTACAACTGACATCAGCGGCAAAGCGGTAGCGTACTTCTTCCCCCGCATCCAACAGCACTAGCAGATTTTCCTCCGCCGGTTGGGGCTGTCCGGCGTTGCGGTCAAAGTTCACTTTGCCGCTTTTGCCACTTTCAAACACGATGCGTACCGGTTCTCCCATGCGATACTCCGCTGTGCCTTGCCGTGAAGAATGCCCTGCGCAGGCATCGAAGTGTTCCGCCGGCAAACAGATCGGCGCACGCTTTGAGAGCGCACGAATCACAGCGTCATTATGGGTACTGTTTTGCAAACAATCCAGAAAAACATCAAAAAGGCCTTTCGCTTCTACCTTTGAAATTGTGATCCCGTTTGCGCAGTCTTGAATCCGTTCCCATCCCTCAGGCAAAGCAAAAGTGACAGGTGAATTATCACAGTTCATTTTTTTATAGGACCAGAATGACCATGAAATGCCGTTTCGCTCATACATCGGAAAAGCTGCCGCATACCAGTCGAGATTGTTTTCGCCACTCTCTCCCTCAAACAGCGGCATATTGAGCCTGGCTGCGCAGTCAATAAAACTACGTAAGCTTTCCACATCCGGCTCCGACCAGTATTTGTGAAACTGGAGCATGCAGTTGCTATCCAAAGGATGTTCACGCATCGCATCAAATACAGAAAAATCCGTTGCCCAGTGCAGTCCTTCCACAACCAGCAGATGGTAGGGATCAATCTCCCTGATCTCTGCCGCAAGCCGTCGGTACAATGGCAACAGCAAAGGATGATATTGTGCAAAAAAATTCGGAAGCGGCTCATTGAGCAGATCGTAACCCACAACCATTTCTTCATCGCGGTAACGAGAAGCCAACTGCCGCCAGTGCTCTGCCAGTGCATCCTGATAGGCAACATTTTGGAAAAGCTCCGGCTGATCATGTTCGCAATCATCGATATTCTGCCCGGTCTGCCCACCCAATGCGCCATGCATGTCCAGCATGACATAGACGCCGTGTCGCTTTCCCCATGTCACACAAGCATCAATATACGGCCACGCGGTGCCGTCATCCAGATGGCGAGCATTGATAGGCAGACGAACGCAGTTGAAGCCCTCTCGGGCGATCCACTCGATATCCGATTCGGTAATATAGCCATCCAGATAGCGTTTCCAAAAATGCACGGCATACTCTTCGCCGCAAAGGCGCACAATTAAAGCCTCTATTCTACGCGGACGGTCGCATGCCTGAGGCAGTTTCCACATGTAGCCTTCCGGCAACAGCCAACCGCCCAAACCGAAGCCACGCAGAAAAAGCGGTTTCCCATCACGTTCCAGATGTCTGCTCTTTGCCTGCACATAGCCCATTCGCTCAACCCTTCACCGCGCCATCCGCGATGCCTTCCAGTATCCGTTTTTGAAATATCGCGTAAAAGATGATCACCGGCACCGCAGCGAGGATTAAAGCGCTTAAAATTGCCGTCCAATCACTGCTGTACTGTCCAAACAGCGTGTTCGTTGAAAGCAGCAAGGTGTATTTGTCGTTTTTGCTGATCACCACCAACGGGAGCAGAAAATCGTTCCAAATCCAAAGCGCGTTCGTAATCACAATGGTGGCGGTGATTGGGGAGAGCATCGGCATCACGATCGAAAAAAAAGTCTGACGCATCGTACAGCCATCAATGGCTGCCGCCTCCTCCAGTTCAAGCGGTATCCCCTTGACGAACCCGTGGTATAGAAAGATCGCCATACTCACACCTAACCCCGCGTACACAAGGCAAAGCCCGAACAGCGAGTTTTTGAGTTTCAGAACCAGCACCACGCGATAGAGGGGGATCATGATGGAACTGAACGGAATGAGCATTGAAAACACAAACAGTGAAAACAGAAACCCTGATAACTTCGTTTTTGTGCGGCACAGTCGCCACCCTGCCAACGCTGAGAGCAGTACGATTAGCGTAACGCTGATGATAGCGAGGTACAGGTTGTTGCCAAGGCTACGCAAATAGTGCATCTTGTCCCATGTGCGCAGATAATTATCAAAGTTCAGGCTTTGCGGCCAACCTACCACATCGGTTAAAAGTTGACCGTTGGTTTTGAAAGAGTTCATCAGCGCCATCAACAGTGGAAACAGTGTAAACAGCGCTGCAAGGGTCAGCGCAATGAAAACCAGCCAATCGACAAGCAAGCGTTTCTGTTTCATAACTCCTGCTCCCTGCCCTTCATGAGCCGCAGCTGTACAATCGTGATAACCAGCACAATGGCAAACAACACAGTCGATTTCGCAGTGGCATAGCCAAAACGCACGTTGCCCTGAAAAGCCTCTTCATAGATGTTGAGCGCGACGCTCTGTGTGGCTCGCCCCGGCCCACCGCCTGTGAGCGTATAAATCACATCAAACACCTGAAACGCGGAATTGAGCGTCCAGAATATGCAAATGGTCAGGGCATGCCCAATCATCGGGAAAGTGACACGCCAGAAAGTTTGCCACGCGTTCGCTCCGTCGAGATACGCCGCTTCCTTCAGTTGGGGTGAAACCCCTTGTAAGGCAGCCATGTAGATGATCATCAGATATCCGATTGCACCCCACGCAGCCACAACGATGATGGCAAAAAACGCATAATTGGGGTCGCCGATCCAACTCTGATCCAGAAACGTCATGCCCCAGTTATCGGACATAAAGTAGAGTACGCGCGTAAAGATGAACATCCACATATAACCGCCGATAACCATGCTGATCATGTTTGGCATGTAGAAAACCGTACGGAAAAGACCTTTCGCACGTCTGCGGCTTTCGATCGCCACTGCCAACATAAGGGCAATCACATTGGCGATTACCACCATCACCAGCACGTACTTTAAGGTAAACAGCATGGCTTGCCAGTAATACCCATCGGTCAATACCTCGGCGAAGTTGTCAAGCCCGACAAAGGAGTAGGTCTTGCTTAAACCGTTCCAGTCTGTCATCGCGTAGTACACGCCCGATACCGCCGGATAGAGCTTAAACACACCATAGACCAACAAAGCAGGAAGCACGCAAAGCAGCAACGACAGGTTTTGCTTCGCTCTGATTTTCATGGCCGTCACCACCTTTTGGAATGTGTCGATTGCGCCTGGGCAATACTTGCTGTTGCAGGTACTTGCTGTGAAGCATCAGGTATAACTGGAGGTGTAGCCAACTGCAAACCCTGCTTCACAAAATAACAAGGCTAAAACCGCGCTGTACCCAACCGCAAACCGACATGGAAAGGGCGGACAGCAGGCGCTTTTGGCCGCGGCCTGTGTCCGCCCGAATGAGATCAGTCAGTCGTTCAGTTCAGCTTGTTTGCGCTCTGGAAGGCGGTATCCAACCGTTCCACAATCTGGTCGACGGTCACGCTGCCAACGTAGTATTCCTGCAACAGCTTTCCCTGTTCGTCGGTCACAGAGTTGGGCAGTACCAGATCCTGATACGTACGACCATCCACTACATACTTGGAGGCATCTTCCACCCAGTAAGGAGCGCTGAAGGTGTGGCAGGTTGCCAGCGGATTAAACCCGCAGGCTTCAAACAGCGCGGAGGAATCCTTATCGTCGAGCACATAGTTGGCAAACGCCAGCGCTAAATCCATTTCCTTGGTGCCTGGATACACTGCCAGCGTCGTGGAAGTGGAAAGGTTCACACGGGTGCAGTTCACATCGTCATTCACAGGAAGGGCATACACACCAAGCTTCATATCGGGGTTGGTTTCCATGATGGTGCTGGCAGCCCAAGTGCCCTGCACAAACATGGCAGCTTTGCCAGTGGCGAAGTCCGCAGCGCCTTGCTGAGAGCCTTCTTCCATAGCACGCTCGGTGCCGTTTTGCATGATCACATCTATCACGTCGAAGATGGAACGAACCTCATCATAGCTGCCTTTATCCTCATACATGCGGGAGAGCCAATCGGTTTTTTCTCCGCTCACAAGGCCGCCAAGGGTCAGCGCGGTCATCAACTGGGGCACCCACTGCTCTTGGAAAGCCAGCATAAAGGGCGTATAACCCTTTTCTTTCAACGTGGCGCACACGGCCTTGAGTTCAGTCAGCGTGTTCGGCACGGTCACACCGGCCTTTTCAAAAATATCTTTGTTATATAGAACGCCCCAAGCCATGCTCTCGATCGGCACAGCCATCACTTTGCCATCCACGCTCACGGTAGCGCGCACATTTTCGTAAATCTTAGCGCTCAGGGGCTGTTCGCTCAGATCGGTCAGGTAACCTGCTTTGTTGTACAGACCGATGTTGTTGCAGTGTAGCGTATACAGGTCCGGCGCATCGTCGCCTGCCAGACGAGCCTGTAAAACACTGTCGTACTGGTCAGAGCTGGGCATTTCAATGTTCACCGTCACTTTGACGTTTTGCTCGGCGAGCATCTTGGCTTCAAACTGGTGGGCATAGTTTTCCCACTGTTCCATGTACTGGGGGAAGCCCATCATAATGTTGAGTTCTGCCTCGCGGGGTGATTCGGCTACAGCCGTGGCAGCTATGCCCAGCAGCATCGCAAGGGCAAGCAGGATGGAAAGCGTCTTTTTCAATTTGGTACCCTCCTTAGCGTTATGGTTCGTTCTCGACCTTGGCATAAGGATACACCCCCCGACGAGCTCCGTCATTGGTAAAAGCTGATGTACTTTATTGTCGATTTTTAATCTTTTTTTGCATCTCGCCCGGAGTAACGCCGAAAAAGCGTTTAAATACCTTGTAAAAATTCGCCTGTTCCGAAAAGCCAAGGGCTGTGTGAATCTCCTTGGGAGCAACGCCTGATTCCAGCAGTTCTTTTGCCTTTTGCATGCGCAGGCTCATCACATATTCTGAGAAGCCTATACCAACAAAGCTTTTGAAAGCCTTGCTCAAGTACTCCGGCGTAATAAAAAACTGCCGTGCAGTCTGCTCCAGCGTAACGCCCTGTGCCGCATGCGCCTGTGCATAGCTTTCCACCTGCTGCATATTCAGCCCCCGCTGCCCTTTGATCAGCAGTTGCAGTTTTTCCAATGCCTCGGCATACTGCCCCTGCACATGCGAAAGCACCTCGTGCAGCGTTGTTTCGCCACTGAACACGATGCCGTCCCTCTTGAGCACTTCACCAATCAGATACCCTGCGGCAACCATATGCCGCTCCAGCATTCCTACCAAGTCATAATACAGGGCAATCAGGAGCGCTCGCCCGGGCGAAGGATCGACGATGCTTTCGATTCTGCTAAGCGTTGCACTCAGTGCTGCTACATCCCCCGATGTAAGCTGCGCCTGCAATGTCGCACGCAAAGGGATGTAGCTCTTCATCCATGGCGCGTCCATAAAGCCGCTCACATCCTGCGTGGTGGCATCGGGCTGCATATGGTCAAGCTGATCGATACATTTTTGAAGTTGTGCGTTCAATTCCCCCGCTTTCACGGGCTTCAGCAGATAATCCGTCGCATCCATGCGCATGGCGCTGCGAACGTAAGCAAAATCGTCATAGCCGCTCACCATGATCACACGTGTGCGTGAATCTGTTTTACGCAAACATTCCGTCAGCTCGATACCACTCATCAGCGGCATTTTGATATCGGTCAGAACGATATCGGGTCTTAACTGGCGTATCAGTGCCAATCCGCTTTCGCCATCGGAAGCTTCCCCTATTACCTTGAGTCCCAGCCGGTTCCACTCGCCAAGGCTTCGCAGTACCTCGCGCGTCCATGGCTCATCGTCGATGATTACGACCTGATAGCCCATGCTTATTCCTCCCACTGCGCCGGCATGAGGATATCCACACTCGTGCCCTCGCCCCGCACACTTTCCACGCTGACGCCATAACGCCCCGCATACTTGAGCCGGATTCGGCTGTTCACATTCACCAACCCGATATGGGCACTGGAGGCGATGGCGTTTTCCACGCCTTTGGCAATTTCGGCGCGAATGTATTCCAACCGTTCCGCGTCCATACCCAACCCATTATCCTCTACGGTCAGGTGCATATCGCCATTTTCCAAGGTTCCTTTGAGTGTAACACGCCAAATTCCCCCTTTGCCGGACAGCCCATGCTCAAGGCTATTTTCCACCAGCGGTTGCAGGATCAACTTCGGGATAAGACAATCCAGTATCGCATCATCCATCTCTTTTTCAATCTGGATTCTGTCGCCAAAGCGTCGGTTCTGAATGCTTAAATAGCTGTCCAGATAGCGCAGTTCCTCCCGCAGGGGTACCATTTCTTTCCCAAAGGAGAGGCTGTAGCGCATGATATCACTCAGCTCCACCGTGACGTCATAGATTTCCGGCGCATCTTTCTTAATCGCCATGCCTCCGATGATTTGCAGTGTGTTGTACATAAAATGCGGATTGATCTGTGCCTGCAACGCTCTGAGTTGTGCGCTGCGTTTTTCAATGCGAGTTTGAAATTTCTGTGCGATCAATTCTTGATTTCGCTGCACCATGGTGTCAAAGCTGTTTTCCAGCAATCCAATTTCATCGCTTCGGTTGGTGGTATTGCCCGCATCGTAATCACGGATAGTTACATGCCTCATTTTCTCAGCCAGCGCAATGATCGGCTTACTCACAACCCGCGAAAAGAGCAGTGAAAACCCTATTGCGGCAAGCACGGCTGCAGCAGCGGCCAACAACCCTACAAACAGGTTTTTACCAACCACAGAGGTGATCACACTGCGGGGTAGCACTTGCAGAATTTCCAATTTTTCGCGACCCGCGCTTCTGTAAAACCAGAAACAATCATCCACTGACATTTCGCCATTCTTCGCCGCGTCGGAAAGCCTTGTGCTCGCCTGTGCCGAATCAATCGTGAGGCCGTTACCCACACTTTGGCTTACAAGCGTATGCTCATCGTTAAACAGGAAAATGCCTTCGTCATCGGTGGCGCGCATGTCGCGCAGAATATCCTCCAAGGCCGATACCTTCACGTGAAACACGACCAGCGCGAGCGACGCGCCTGTTTCAAAACGGTTGATCTGGTGGCATAACAGCAGTTCATCCCCCTGCCGGTAGATAACCAGATTGGTTTGTAACGCTTCGTTTCTGGTTTTCCAGAAGGACAGGCGGTCGTCTGTGACTGCGACCGTGGCTCCCGAGCGCATGGCAGATAGAACATCTCCCCCAACAAGGTTATAGATATCGATCGTGTTGAGGGTGGCATTCATGCCCATCATCCCGTTGAGTTCGCTGATAATGCGCCACTTCGCTTCGTAATTCAGCGTGCCCCCGGGTGCGCACCAGTTCTGCAAATCTGCTTTGATGGTTTTGTTGACCTCAAAACTGTAGAAGCTGCCGGTGTATTCTGTTAACTGCAAACTGAGCCTCTTGGATAACCAGTCGATACCCGTGCGCTTGTTTTCGATCAGTTGATCGTACATTGCCTGATAGGTGGTGCGCACAGAAAAGAACGTAACCAGCAGGATGAGGGTAAGCATCACGGAGAGCATCCCCCAAAAGAGTTTGGGACGGATGGATGCGCGAAAGTGTAAGGTTGGCGATGTTTCAGTCACAGGCACCCTCCTCCCTTGTAAGGGAAAACAGCAGCGCGGGTCGGCATCCCTCTGCGCGTCACGGGGTATCGCAATATTTTCAAAAACGGCATGTGCCCATATTGACACGTAATTTTAACGGCATGCCACTTTCATGGCGCGAATCATCGATCAGCGGATATCTCCAAGTCGTTCTTTACCCTTCTATTGGCCGAACCGCCTTATCCGTCCATTCCGTCGCTTCGATCACGGCGGTTTGAATGCTTCCCGCCGGTACGACCAGCTTGCTGGTTTTCCCGTTCAACCGCAATGTAAAAGGCAATTCCTGTGCACTTCGGTTGAGCGTCACGCAGACAATACTACCATCGAGGTTTTGAAACGCACACGCTTCCAACCCCGCCGTATACACGGTCTTCCCGATGCGCACCGCGCCGGGCTTCAAATAGCGGCTGAAATGTCCAATATAGTGATAACTCAATTTGATTTCAACCGTACCTGCCTCGATATCGCACATGATTGGCGCATCACAAAAGTTACCTACATGGTTGGGGCCGCCCTGTGCATCCAGAACAAGGTTCCAATCCACAAAGGCATGCATGCCAGCGTTCAGGTTGCCGATGATATCGTGCGCGTACATCTGCGCATTGGAAAGTTGACCCTTGCTGAAGCGGCTGTATTCCACACATCCCTCGGTGAAAATTAGCTGTTTATCCGGATGTGCCAAATGCGTCAGTTCGATCGCTTCAAAGTGATCGCCGCTGTACCAATGGAAGGCTACCCCTGTGACAGCATCGTTCGCACCCGTATCGGCGAGGATGGTCTGGCTGCGGTCGAACATCCGTTCTTTATTATGGTCCCAAATGGTGATGCCAATGTCCAAACCCGTTGCCTTCAATGCTGGCGCAAGGTAGTCGCGTACAAAGTCACGCTCTTCCTCCGCAGTATACACGCAACTATCCCACGTCTGAACCGCTTTGGGCTCATTTTGCGTGCTCACTGCCAATGGCTTAACACCGCGCGCCATGAGCAGAGAAATATACTTGGCGATGTACTTCGCCCAAGCGCTGCGATATTCCGGCAACAGTGCGCCACCGCCGTTCTTCATGCCGTTGGTCTTCATAAAAGCGGGAGGGCTCCAAGGAGCCAGCAGCATACGAATATCCCGCCCCGCTATATCCTGCGCACGCGTGATATAGGGTAAAATGTATTCTTCGTCACGGGCAAGGTTCATCGTTTCAAAGCTGATGTCCGTGGGATCGGTCACCGCGCTGTAGTTGCCCAGGCTAAAATCGCAACTGTCGATATGCGTCCGTCCGATTGTATATCCCAGGCCATCTTTGCCAAAGTACGCCTGCAAAACATCTTCTCGACTCTCCTTGGGCATCTTTCCCAGCACATAGCCGGTTGCCTCGGTAAACGCTCCCCCAAAACCCAGTAGCGTTTGAAAACGCATCTCAGGATAGAGGTTGATGAGGTTACGCTCATCCTGATCATCGCGTGTGAAGACCGTTTCTTGTGTTTTCAATACGGGTTTTTCTCCCTGCCAGAGCGTGGAATATAACTTCATGAATGCTCGTCCTTTCGTTTTTCACATACACAAATACGCCGTTTCCACGGCGTGAAGGGTTAGACGGCAAATAGGCTCGCAGGTCGAGAGCTGCTTGGCGGTGGCCGTCAACATCACCATGGTGTGGCTATCATATCACGAACCCTCCACCCACACAAGCGATACCGTTGCATGGAAAACTGTCCATTGGAATACAAAAAACGGCAGGATTTCACCCGCCGAACAAGGTTTTGATTGTGCCTCATGAAAAGCACCATTGGTTTGCGCACCGGAAGCAATACAACATCAGGTGAAAGAGCTATCCTCTTTCCCCGTCTCGCTCATCACTTCCCGAAAGACATCCACAATGGCCGGATCAAACTGAGTGCCTGCATTCCGGCTGATTTCCTCAATCGCCTGCTTTTTAGGCATCCCTTTGTGATAGACACGATCCTCCGTCATTGCGTCATATGCATCCGCAACGGATAAAATGCGGGTTAGCAAGGGGATTTCAATTCCATTCAATCCTCGTGGGTATCCGTTACCATCCCATCGCTCATGGTGGGTCAGGATATACTCCGCCACTGTGGAGAGTTCTGGCGTCGACATGGCAATTCGGTAGCCGATTTCGGGATGTTTACGCATTTCTGCCCATTCCTCTTCGGTCAGTTTCGCCGGTTTTTTTAAAATTTGGTCGCGGATTCCGATTTTCCCAATGTCGTGCAGCATGGAGAATAGATGCAGTTCATCAAGCTGTCGTTGCGACAGGTTCATTTTATTCCCGATTTTACAGGATATTTGAGCAATGCGCACCGCGTGTTCCTCGGTTTCAAAACTGCGTTCATACATCGTTGCCATAATAGTAGCCAGCATTGCGTTATGGTGGCTGCCCTTATCCAGCAGTTTCTGGCGGGAGAGCGAATCCTCCGCTTGCTTGGTTATCTCCACCATGCCAGTTTCAAGCTTCTCCTTTACGCTAAATGCGATGGAAAGGTTGATTGCCTGCGTTTTATCGACAATGGCGTTGTTGTATAGTTCGAACGCCGCACGGATGGCTGCAATGAGTGCTTCCGCCGATTGATGCCCAGTTCCCAGTGCGAGGATGGAAAACTCATCGCCCCCAGTGCGCGCTAACACATCGCCCTCGGCACAGCATGCCTTGAGAATCTCTGCCGACTTACGGATCATCCTGTCGCCAGTTTCACTTCCAAACGCATCATTGATCAGTTTCAAACTGTTGATATCCGTGAGAATAATCGCCAAAGGCAGATTATCTGTAAGATTGAGCCGATTTTTTGCTTCTTCAAAATACTGTCGGTTGTAAAGGCCTGTCATGGTATCATGGTCATTCAAATATTCAATTTGCAGCGAGCGGCGCTTCGATTCGGTAATGTCGATAACGATGCCCTCTATCGCCTCGGATTCACCTTGCGTGTTATAAACACCCTGACTGGTTTCCAACACCCATTTCTTTTCCCCGGAAGCAGCAACAATTTCGTACTCCGCCTTAAAGGGAATCTTACGCGCCAGCGCATCGGCATTTCCTGCAAGAATCTGTTCACGGTATTCCTCGCAGATGATTACATCATAGGAAAGCGGATGGTCACCCAAAAAAGCTTCCGGATGATAACCTGTCAAGGCAAAGCAGCCGTCCGAAACAAACTGCATCACCCGCTTCCGATTGTATTGACACCGAAACGCCATACCCGGCAGATTGGAAAGCAACACAGACTTACTGCGTTCACTCTCATGCAGGTGATCAATTGCCAGCTTTAGTTCTGTAATGTCCATACCGGATGAAAGGATGCCTACGATCGCTCCTTCCTCATTGGTGAGTGCGGTGCTACGCCATACAATGTTTCGTTCAAGCCCCTCCATTGTTAGCAATCGGCTTTCATGCATCCTGTATTTATCACCCTCATCGGCAGCAATCGAACGCAACAAATCCTTGGCAGCTTGTCTGTCTGATGCGATGATAAACCGCTCCGCCCAGTCACTGCCCAGAATCTGCTCTTTTGTCATCCCCAGCGTTTCGCAACCGGTGCGATTGATAAGCGTGACCATGCCATGGAGATCTACCATCAGAAAAATGGTGGTTGCGATATCAAGGTATCGTTCCGCCTGATCGCGTTCCCGCTTGAGGGCGATCTCTGAGCGGCTGTGCTCCGTAATATCCTGTACCGTACCGGACGAGTGAGTCGGTTTTTCATATTCGTCCAGTGTGTGGAACGTCCGCCAAGTAATCACTCGTTCTTCCACAGTTGTTCTGACCACACGGCATTGTCGCTCTATATCCATGGTTTCGGTATTATTCAACATAATGACATCTGAAAAAAAACGCCTGTCCTCCGGATGAATTCTTTGCAGGACGGTTTCAACATCACCGTTAAACGACTCCGGTGCGATACCAAGAATTCGAAGTAATTCTTCCGTGCAGGTGATTTGGCGAGATGTTTTGTCATAATCATAACTGCCGATATGCGTTAACCTTTGGGCTGTCAGTAACATCGTTTCGCTTTTTTGCAACCGCTGATTAATGGCTATCAGGTTTTTAAAACCGGAATACACCAATATAAAAATCAGGCAGGATGTCAATAGAACATATAGCATTCCTTTTCCAATATTGATTGCCGATACATCCGAATATTTCCCGAGGCTGTTGATCACAGCCAATTCGGTGAAAATGATCCACATCGTGCCAAAAAGAAAATACAGCGCGGTAATTCGTAGGGATCTCGCTAAGGCACTTTTGTTTTTTTTCAAACCACGCTTGATGATGTTAGGCATTTTTCTCCTCCTCTGAGGCGGGGTCTTTATGGTCTATCGCAACGTGCCATTTTGCAGTTATTCCCTAATTTACATTTTACTTGTGTTATAAGCACTTGTCAAAGTAAAGTTCCGTGTTGCCCAACATGCTGCCCATTAAGCTTGGGCATCGGATTCATTCCAAGCGGCACATGCCTTTCAGCCATCCCAGGGTTGTATCGCAATCTGGAGCGTATCCTTCCGATACCGCAGTCTATCCACTGTTAGACCATGCGAAGCAGCCTATATCATTAAAGAACGTCTAGCGATTGATCGTCGCTAAGTGTTTTTTCTATGAACGGAACCTGCCTCGAACCTTGGCAGCCCGTTTTTCGTGACATGTTTTTCGTGACATGTTTTTCGTGACATGTTTTTCGTGACATGTTTTTCGTGACATGTTTTTCGTGACATGTTTTTCGTGACATGTTTTTCGTGACAGTTTCGGTGTGTTGTTTCGCGCAAACCTTGATGTCTATTTGTTTCCGCTTGACAGCAAGCGCTGCGCACACTATACTGATTGATATGAAGGCATACCCGATTTCTGTTTGAAAACGGTGCATTTCCTTTCCGATCTCACATCAATACGAGTGGCGGATGCCAAATGCCCCACCAATGGGGGATGAAAGAATATGTTCCAAAACCGGAAGGCAGGCAATACCGTCTTTTTGCTGGCTACTTTGTCCTCTGCCGTTTATTTACTGTGGAGAACTTTTTTTACACTGCCTTTTTCCGAGGGATTTTTTGCGCTGTTTTTCGGTATATTACTGTTGGTCAGCGAAATCACGTCCGCGCTGGGCTCCTATGAACTGTACCTGCGCAAGGCGCAAAGCAGCCATGTAGACCTGACCCTTCCGCAGATACCCGCCTCCTGGTATCCCGATGTGGATGTGCTGATCGCCACCCATAACGAGGAGCCGGAACTGCTATACAAAACCGTAAATGCCTGTGTTAACTTCGACTATCCAGACCCTGAAAAAGTGCATATATTCCTTTGTGACGACGGCAACCGAGAAGAGGTTGCCCAGTTGGCAAGGCACTTTGGCGTAGGTTACCTTGGCCTTGCCAACAACAAGGAAGCCAAGTCCGGCAACTACAATAACGCCATCGCACACACAACCTCCCCGCTGATCGCAACCTTTGACGCGGATATGATCGGCCGTCATACCTTTCTAATGGAAACCGTTCCGTACTTCTACCTGCCTTATGTCAAGCGCGATGAAAATGGCGAGTGGATCCCCCGTGCGCCGGAAGAGGTGGACCCGAACTATAAAATCGGTCTGATTCAGACGCCACAAAGTTTCTATAACCCTGATCTGTTTCAGTTCAACCTCTATGCAGAGCGGAATATCCCCAACGAACAGGATTTCTTTTCCCGCGAAATCAACATCATGCGTAACAGCGTAAATGCCATCGCCTACACCGGCAGCAACACACTCATTTCTCGTGAGGCGATGGCGGATATCGGAAACTTTCCCACAGACACGATTACCGAGGATTTTGAAACAGGCCTGAAAATTCAAGCGGCAGGTTACACCTGCTACGCGACCGACAAAGTACAAGCCAGCGGACTGGCTACCACAACCATTAAAAGCATGATAACCCAGCGAGTGCGTTGGGCACGCGGGGTCATCCAATCGGTGCGCAACTGTAAAGTTCCGATTAACCCCAACCTCTCCTTTAACGCCAAGTGGAGCTACATGTCCAGCTTTCTTTACTGGTGGTCGTTTGCTCAGCGGCTGGTGTTCACGCTGGCGCCTATCATGTTCGCGCTTTTTGATCTGCGTATCGTCACTTGCACGGTAGAGCAGCTCTTGCTGTTCTGGGTTCCCAGCGCTTTATTCCACCGCCTTGCTCAACGTTATTTTTCCAGTAATATTCGCAACCAGCGTTGGAACCAGATTGTTGATATCACCCTTGCGCCCTATATGGTAATCCCGGTGCTGTTAGAAACCATCGGCATCCAGCAGAAAAAGTTCAAGGTAACGGATAAAAAGAAACAGCAGAAGGAACACAGAACAGCCTATCTGATTCCTCAATTGATTATGCTCGGGCTTTCGCTGGCTGCACTTGTTCGTTTTACAATCGGCAAATCAGGCATTGCCTTACTATATGGCGGCTTTATCATTTTCTGGCTTTTATTTAACATTATTACACTTATTTACGCTGTTTTCTTCATGCTGGGTCGCCCCGCCTACCGCATGAGCGAACGTTTCAATGCCCGTGTTCCGCTGACTGTATCCTACAACGGATACACAATCGAAACCGTTACCGAAAATGTATCCGAAGGCGGTCTTATGTTTACTCTACCTCAACCGGTTTATGTTCCAGATCACACATCGCTGCAAATTCGATTGTGCAATGACCGATACGAGGTGAATCTGGAGGCGAAGGTGTTGTATGTAGACAGCGAGGCTGGCAGCTGGCGCTATCATTGCTGCATCGTACGCATGAATGAACCCAACTGGCGGCAGTTTCTCCAGACGGTATATGACCGCCCGCACTCCCTGCCAAAGCGCATGAATATGTGGGTTACCGTTGTCGATGATATTCTAAACAACCAATACCAGCGTATGCGTAAGCCAGTATCGCTGCGCCGTGCAGAGCCACGCGTGCTGATTGACCGCTATGCTACGTTTGCCGAGGGCGGCCACTGCCATGTGGTGGATTTCAGCTATCATTACCTGCTGGTACGTGACATGGTACTGCCTCGCAAGCGTCCGGCACAGTTTACCATCCGGCTGACCGAAGAATGTCGTATTGAGTGCGTGCTTGCGCAGGGGCGCCCGCTGGAGCCCAACGAACGGTTGCTGAAAGTAGTCAATCTGGAAGAAATCGCACTGAGCGAGAAATTTCTCAAAGCACTTACGCAATGGGCAACTAACCCGGACCTCGACACCGCAGTCGAAATGCGAAAACGGAGGTCAAAGGTATGACAATCGCATTAACGGCTCTCCGACTGATGGCCCTCTTTCTATCCATCCTCGGCTATGTGGGTTTCTTTCGGGCCTTTTGTGCCATCCCAAAGTATTTTGCCTATCTGTTTACCCTGTCGGTGATTACCTGCGCGATGTATTTCGCCGGTTTGGCAGGCATCCTGCTCCCGGCGGTTTATGTGCTGGTGGCGCTGGGTGGCGTACTTATGCTGATCGTGTTTTTCTCCGGCCGGTTACGCGTTGCATTTCGGCGGCCTACGTTCAGTTTGGTCAACGTTCTCTTTCTGATTTGGTTTGTTATCACCTGTGTCAACCTGTTCAACTATCGTCTGATCCATTATGATAATTTCTCCCATTGGGCACTGGTTGTCAAGCAGATGCTCATCACCAATGCCATCCCGGATGCAAACAGCAGCCTGATCGATTTTAAGAACTACCCGCTTGGCACCTCCAGCTTTCTGTATTATGTCGGGCGGATCGTCGGTCATACGGACGGGATACTCCTCATCGGGCAGGCGATGCTACTCTTTGCCTGTTTCTATGCGCTGTATGGCATCATCCGTGATGAAAAACGCTTCCTGCTGGCGGCGATCCTGGGGTTAAGCTGCGCCATAATGAGCTTTTTCAACATCAGCATTCGTATTAACAACCTGTTGGTGGACTATCTGCTTCCGCTGTGTGCCCTTGCCGCCATCGCAGGGATGACTGAAAGCGCCAAGAATTACTGGGTTACCTGTGTCTCCTGCATCCCGGTGCTGGCGTTTCTGGTGATTATTAAAAACACAGGCCTGTTTTTTGCAATACCCTGTTACCTCTACCTGTTTTATATAGGGCATAAGGCTCGTAAAGGGAAACATTTCCACCTCAAACTGCTGATATGGCTGGGCAGTCTGTTGGCTATTGCCGTTTCGCTCTCCACACTTATTGTATGGAATATCCATACCGAAGAAACCTTTGCAAGTACAACCTCAAAATTTTCTCTCGATTTCAGTGCGTTAAGCAGCATACGGCCACAAGAATTGCTCTCTCTCAACTTGCAAAGTCTGAGCGGACTCGTGAAAGACAAATCGTTCGATCAGATACAGTCCATTGTGGCACTGTTCATCCAATCCATCACTTCCGTCCATCAACTGGCAGCACAGGGGCTTTTGCTGATTAACCTGCTGGCGGTGGTCACGTGGCTGAACGCGCGTTTTGGCTTTCGCATGCGCTGGAAGCTGCTCAAAGTGCTCCTATTGATGGATGTGCTGATGGCGGTTTACTATGCGGGCATTCTGGCGTTTTATATTGTCGCCATGCCGCTGGATGAAGCCCTCCGTTTAGCGGGCTTCGAGCGGTATGCGTGCAGTATGGTCCTATTCGTTATCGGCTCGGTGGGTATCTGTACCGTACGCGATGTGGAGCGTTCCCTGTATGTACAGCAGGGCGAGGAACGTGACTACCGCGCGTTTAAATCCCTGCAAAGTAAGCGCGTGTATCAATATGCCACACTCATTGCGTTTGGCATGGCTACCGTATTGTTGATGACCGATATCAACGGCATGAACATGCTGCAGAAAACCTACCCTGACACGCTTCCCGCCCATGCAGAAAAGGCGCTTGGCAACCGTTGGGACGCTTCGGATACCCATCGCTATCTACTTTATGCACCGGATACAGACAGTCAGGTTACGGATGATTATTTGCTCTATGTGGGGCGTTATCTCCTGTTTGACCCCAATGTAACCACAACTGCCACCGCAGATGCTACATTACTTGCCAGTATGAACAACTACGACTATTTCGCGATTGTGGAAAGCGACCCTGCGATACAGTCGTTTATGCAGGAGCACACAGGCTTGGCTGGAGATGTTGGCGTGTACAGGGTTCAGGATTTATGGAGCAAAGGAAATGTCAGTGGATCAACGCTGATAGAAGCGTCGGGTAACGCCAGCTCAACGTATGCTGCTCCATAAGCGATTTATCCCACCACAGACACGGGATATGCATTGCTTTCCCAAGCCCCGTCACATAAGCCGCCCACGCTGCGCGTGCCTGCTCATTCTTCTTATCTGCCGCGCCAAACTCGGTAATCACCACCGGAACGCCTTTGGAAACGAATCGGTTTTCCAGTTGGTTGAATGCCTCCCGAATTTCGGCTGTATCGCTATCAATCGCCGCTGACCAGTCTACCGTGCCCTGCTCGTTAAGGGCAAAATCGTAAGGCGCATATAGGTGCGCGGATACCATTAAGTGATCATCCTCTGGCAATACCAAATCCCCCAACGCATCGGCTTTCACGCTCGCGCAATAGGCAGGCACCAGCAAATAGCGTGTAACATTCTTTCCCCCTGCCGCACGCACCGTTTCCACAAAAACGGCGATCAGGCGGTTGACGCACGCACGGGCTTCCGGAGTTCCAGCTGTCCACTCCTCCGGTTGTCCAATCAGGCGTGGTTCATTCATCCCCTCAAAGATCAGGCGCTGGTCATAGGCTGCAAATCGCGTGGCAATTTGCCCCCACACGGCGCGCATCGTGTCCAGTCCGGTTTCGATGTTTGCAAGGTCGGGCTCATACCATCGATCATGATGAGCATTGATGATCACATACATGCCTGATTCCAGTGCCCAATCCACCACTTGTTGCACCCGATCCAGCCATACGGGATCGATGTGATGATGCTCATCCAGGTGCTCAAACCACGTCACGGGCACACGCAAGGTATGAAAACCTGCTTTTGCGATGGTTTCTACCTCCGCCTGCGTTATGGCGGCACTTCCCCAGTAGGTTTCATAAACATCCGGTGTGCCGGCATCCTTACCAAGCCCCCAGGCATCCAGCGTATTGGCAAGGTTCCAGCCAGGTGTAAGCTTCATGGCAAACTGCACCCCCTCGGACAAGCGTGTGGCAAGGTAGACCGTGACTCCGCTGCCCAGCATCAGAGCAACGAGCCCCATCACCAGAAGAGCTTTCAGGCAGCGGCGTTTCGGCTTCATCATGGCTCCGTTCCCAGCATCGCGCAAAAGCGCGTACACTTTGGTGAGATTTCGATAGTAGTTTATTTTACCATATCCCACTGGGTGATTCCAAGAAAGACGTAATCATTTCGAAAGGGAGGTGCGGGAGTTTGAAAACACCAGATGAAAATCAATTGAACAGGCAAGCGGGAGTTAACCATTATGACCCCCGTGCAGCCACAAGCCCGCTATCGCAAGCGGATTTGCCTTCTGCCGCTACTGTTTCTTCTGGGAAGCGCATGTACCGCACTGTGCGCCATGCTTCCTTACCGGAAAACAATTCGCAGGAGGATAGGAACGGCTATCACACCGATCTGTCTGTACGTCATGATCCCTTGCGGGTTCCCAGAAACCATGTATCTTCGGATTTGGTCTATTCTCCATTGGATTCCGAGGCGGTCAATTTTTCTTCCGCCCTCTCGGGTTCCTTTCCCAAAGACAGCGCAGATCATTCCCACAAGGTTCCCGATACCAGAGATCCACACACGCCGCAGAAGGGTGGTGAAACGGCAACCTTCGCCTTGCAAAAGACGAATCAGCCCTCTATTATGGCAAAAGACAGAGATGCAAATAACGCGTTATCACAGTCAACTGATTCTCAACCGATGCAAGCGTCATCTTCATTTTTCGGTAGCCAGCCTCCTGTGACGCGTAAACCACTCACACCACCCAAGGCAATGCCATCTGTTGCCCCGCTGGCTGAAGAACTCACTGAAGCCGCTGCCACCACCACCGTATCCGAAACGTCCACAATGTATGAGGCAATGAGTGAACAAGCCGACGCAACGACTTCCGAGATCCATGCTTCCTCTGACAATACGCAAAACGACAGCGTTCCAAAACCTGCCGGTCAACCTGTGGCTGCCGCTTTCATGCGTCCCACGAAAGGGCTTCCGGTGAAGGTTGCACACAGAAGCCAAGGTGTTTCTTCCAATTCCGTGAACCGACCTTTTCAAGGCAATCGTGACATGCAACAACCAACGGACTCAGAATCAATGCTTGAGTCTGACTTGTCTGGTGGAGCCGGATCTCTGCCTCCCAATCACTCTGCCGATATAACAGACCCCTACACCTACGAGTGGCAGGAACTGCTTGCGGCGCTCAAGCGGGAGAAAATCCTGGCTGATCAGCCCCGCACGCCCAGCAAGGGTGATTTCGTGCCCTTTGATCTTCCAAAGAATGCTACCTTCCCGAATGAACCGGATCAATCTGCATTGCCCACCAGAGAGCCGTTGGAGTGCGAACCTTCCCCCACCACGGGCCAAATGCTTTGCGCGCCAAAAGTCTCCAGATTAACCCCGAAGGACTTTTCTGTGGCCTTTGGCCGTAGCCGTTCAGACGGAGAAGATGTGAATCAGGAAGTTGCAAATGCTTTTGCGCGTGCCTGGGCAGAAGATGAAACCGCAATTAAATACGATGGTGCCTATCATATTGAGGCGGATGCACCCCCGTCCAAAGATTCCCGTGCCGCATCCGGATGGATGCCCGGCGACCCCCCTGAGGGATCCGTCCCCACGAGTGCGCCTTTTGCTTCACTGGCAAGCAATATGGCGTATAGCGATGATGAAAATCAGCTTTTTGAAGCCTATGGTGCATCCTATGCTGAGGCTTATGCTGTGGCGCTTGAATTGGAATTCAGCGAGGAAAAACCTGTGCCGGATGATAACACCGGCGATGTGACGGGGCTCACCAGCAGCATCCTGCATACGCCCAGCGGCGAACCGATTTTGTTAGGCACCGTGATGTTGGAGGATAATCTCGACAATACATCTTCTCAAGATGTACCCGAGCATACCGCTAACGGTTCTGCCGACGTTAGCGAACCGCAGCTCTCCACGGGGCGAAAAGTTGTGCGTTATCTGCTGATGGGGCTTGGCACTGGGGCTGTGGTTGTGGCAATCCTCTATTTTGCGGGATTGTTACTTTAGGCGGATCGCATCCTGCGTGCATCAATGTTCAGCTCCGTCCGGCATTCCATGTTTACCTCCGTCTCTTGTTCCAATTCCTCATGATTTCTATCTTATCAATCCTCCGATACGATCAAACCCCCTTCTGTCTGGCATTTGGAGCAATGATTCATTCTTTGCTGCATTCGGTTTAGCACCCTTGAGTGCCAGCGCAATCACCTTAAGGAAATGATCACATTCCCTCATGATTTGACAGGATTGTCCATAGATCCTTCCAAGACGCAGTCTGTTTACTTATGACAATGTAAGTGGTATATTTTTACTGTCAGAAGCAATCAGGAACGTTTCGCCATCGTTTACGTTCGCAGCTGACCTTCGCCGTATTTCAATGGGTAAACCTAACTTGACAGGAAAAGAGGATGGTTATGAAACGCCTGATTCTGGTAACTTCACCGCCCGCCTCTGGCAAGACATATATTTCCAAGCAGCTCGCCAAGTATTTAAAACATGTGGTATATCTGGATAAGGATACCTTGATTGTTTTGTCGAAACAGATTTTTGTGGTCGCCCATCAGGAGTACAACCGCAGTTCCGAATTTTTCGAGGAGAACATCCGCGATTACGAGTATGCAGCCATTGTTGACCTTGCGCTGGAAGCACTGGAATATGACGATATTGTGCTTATCAATGCTCCGTTTACGCAGGAAATCCGCGATAAAGCCTATATGGACTCGCTGCGGGCAAAGCTCTTCCAGAAAAATGCCCGTCTCTCTGTCATTTGGGTGCAAACCGATGTGGAGGTAACCCATCAACGCATGATTGAACGCGCGAGCGACCGCGATCAGTGGAAGCTTGACCATTGGGACGAGTACATCGCCGGCATCAATTTCAATATTCCCAGTGAGCTGGACAATCCCGCCGAACCGGATGATTTGCTGGTTTTCCATAATAACTCAGAGGCGGAATTTCAAGCCTCTATGAAGGAAATCCTTGCCATTATCGAAGGATAGCAGGGCTTTCCTTCTTTTTTGCATTTTGCTGATCCTTACGTTCTATGCCATACGATCGACTCTGTTCGGAAGGTTTACCTCGTTATCCAAGCGTCCCTGCGGTGCAACCTACATCTGCTTTCATCGGAAGTCCTCCCTGTAAGCGATTATATGCCCTCAGTTTAAACCTTTATCTTTTCTTTATATCACCTTGCTACACCTGAACACTATCTTAACAGAAATCCTGTTACAATTTGCATGAAAGGAGATTTCCGGAATAAAAACCGTGGAATTTGCGCCTGAGTATCCGGATTTCGGATGAAACATGGCAGATAAGGATGGGGCTTTATGGGTGTTGTATTGTTAATAACAGGGCTGGTCGGTATCGCGTTGTTGGTATACCTGTTCTACGTCCTGTTTTGGGGTGAGAATTTATGACGAGCATGATTATTGAAAATGGGTTGGCATTGTTATTGCTGGTATTATTGTCCATTCCATTGGGCATCTATATTTATCGGGTCATGGCAGGTGGAAAAGTCTGGATCGCGCGTTTGCTTGGCCCTGTTGAAAACGGCATCTACCGGTTGCTGGGCGTAAAGCGTGATGAGGAGATGGGCGCGCGCAAGTATACCCTGTCTGTTCTGCTGTTCAGCGCCATCGGATTTGTGTTTCTGTGGTTTTTGCAGCTTTTACAGGGTGTGCTGCCGCTGAACCCCGAGGGTATGCAAGGCGTACGGTGGGATCTTGCTTTTAACACCGCCGCCAGTTTTGTTTCCAACACCAACTGGCAAGCCTATTCTGGGGAAACTACCCTTTCCTATCTGACCCAGTTGTTGGGGCTCACCGTACAGAACTTCGTTTCCGCCGCCGCGGGTATAGCCGTGTTGTTTGCGGTCATTCGTGGTTTTATATATAAACAGAAGAGTGGCATCGGCAGTTTTTGGGTGGATTTGACCCGCATAACGCTGTATGTTCTGCTACCCCTTTCGCTCGTGCTGGCCGTCGCGCTCATCTCACAAGGTGTGGTACAGTCCTTCAGCGCCTATCATCAGGCTGCCGCGCTGGAAAGCGGAGCGTCGGTCAGTGTACCGCTTGGCGCAGCAGCAAGCCAGATTGCTATCAAGCAATTGGGTACCAACGGCGGCGGCTTCTTCGGTGCCAATTCTGCTTACCCACTGGAAAACCCCACGGCATTTTCCAATCTGCTGCAGGTTCTCTCTATCTTGCTGATCCCTGCCGCACTGTGTGTCTCCTTCGGTAAAGCGGTCAAAGACCATGGACAGGGTCGCGTACTGTACCTGAGCATGATGATCCTGTTTGTGCTGGCACTCGCAGGCGTAATGGCCAGCGAATGGCTGACTGCTCCCACCTATGCGGGTGTCGCGGCAGCTGGTAGCATGGAAGGTAAAGAGGTCATTCACGGCGTAGGTGCATCCACGCTTTGGGCTACAGCGACCACGGCCGCATCCAACGGTTCCGTCAATGCCATGCACGATAGTTTTACGCCGCTCAGCGGTTTACCTCTGTTGTTTTTGATGCAGCTTGGCGAGATTGTTTTTGGCGGCGTGGGAAGCGGGCTGTATGGCATTCTTGCGTTTGTACTGCTGACTGTGTTCATTGCCGGCCTAATGGTCGGGCGCACACCGGAGTATCTAGGGAAAAAGGTTGAGCCCTATGATATGAAGATGGTTTGCGTGATCGTGCTTGTGCCCCCGCTGCTCAGTCTGTTAGGCACTGCAGCCGCCGCGATGATGCCGGGTGCTTCAACTTGGCTGACCAACGTCGGCGCACACGGTTTTTCCGAAATCCTATACGCTTTTACCTCGATGGCGAACAACAACGGCAGCGCCTTTGGCGGATTTGCCGCGAACACCGTGTTTACAAACGTTGTCGGCGGGCTGATCATGCTGGCGGCACGGTTCATCCCCATGATGGCGGCGCTGTATCTGTCGGGCAACATGGCCAAAAAGAAGACCGTCGCTGTCGGGGAGGGTACGCTTGCCACCAATAATGCGATGTTTGTTGGGCTCTTGATCGGCGTGATCCTGATCATCGGCGCACTAAACTTTTTGCCCACGCTGGCGCTGGGGCCGATCGCAGACTATTTTACCATGCGCTGATGGTTGAGGGAGAGTTATGAGTAAAAAAGACAATAATCAGGGAATCTTTTCGGATGCGCTGCGCCAGTCGCTGGTGAAGCTCGCGCCGCGCACTCAGGTTAAAAACCCCGTCATGCTGGTTGTATACATCGGCGCCATCCTCACCACGGCACTGTACATCCTTTCGTTTGCGGGCATTCAGGACGGGAGCGCGAGCTACATCCTCGCCATTGCGCTCATCCTTTGGTTTACTACGTTGTTTGCTAACTTTGCCGAGGCCATCGCCGAGGGGCGTGGCCGCGCACAGGCCAACAGCCTTCGTAGCGCCCGAAAGGATGTTAAGGCCAAAAAGCTTAAATCCGCCGCGAATCCGGCTGACTTTACCGAGGTGCTCTCCAACACGCTTAAAAAGGGCGATATCGTATATGTGCTTTCTGGGGAGCAAGTTCCCATGGATGGCGAGGTGATCGACGGCGCGGCCTCCGTGGATGAAAGCGCCATCACCGGCGAATCTGCACCCGTGATCCGCGAATCCGGCGGTGACCGTAGCGCTGTCACAGGCGGCACCACCCTTGTTTCCGACTGGCTGACCATCCGCGTAACCGCAGAGGCCGGCGAGAGTTTCCTGGACAAAATGATCGCGATGGTCGAAGGCGCATCCCGCAAAAAGACCCCCAACGAGGTCGCTTTGCAGATTTTATTAGTGACGCTCACCATTATTTTTCTTGTGGTGACGGCTACGCTCATGCCCTTCTCGGCCTTTTCCAGCAAGCAGGCAGGCGTGGGTACCGCCATATCCCTTACCAACGTGATTGCGTTGCTCGTTTGCCTCGCGCCCACTACCATCGGCGCGCTGCTCTCCTCCATTGGCATCGCAGGCATGAGCCGCCTGAACCAAGCGAATGTGCTGGCAATGAGCGGGCGTGCCATCGAAGCGGCGGGCGATGTAGACGTGCTGCTGTTGGATAAAACCGGCACCATCACGCTTGGTAACCGCAAGGCCAGCGCGTTCCTGCCCATCGATGGTGTAACGGAGCAGGAACTGGCAGACGCGGCACAGCTTTCCTCGATTGCGGATGAAACGGCAGAGGGGCGTAGCATCGTCGTACTTGCCAAGGAGAAGTTTGGCATCCGCGGGCGCGACTTATCGAAATTGCAGGCTACTTTTATCCCCTTCACCGCAAAAACACGTATGAGCGGCATTGATTATCAGGATGTCGAAATCCGCAAAGGCGCGGCAGAAGCTGTAAAAGGCTACGTATTGGAGCATGGCGGCATTTACCCCGACGAATGCGACCGCATTGTGAAGCGCGTCGCAGGTGAGGGGGGTACGCCGCTGGTGGTCGCCAACCGCCAACAGGTGCTTGGTGTGGTATACTTAAAAGACATCGTGAAAAACGGTGTAAAAGAACGCTTTGAAGACCTGCGCAAGATGGGTATCAAAACCATCATGATCACTGGAGACAACCCCATGACCGCCGCTGCGATTGCCGCCGAAGCAGGCGTGGATGATTTTCTGGCGGAAGCCACGCCGGAAGCCAAGCTGGCGTTGATTCGTGAATATCAGGCCAAAGGACATCTGGTTGCAATGACGGGCGATGGCACCAATGATGCGCCTGCCCTCGCACAGGCGGACGTCGCTGTGGCGATGAACTCCGGCACGCAGGCTGCCAAAGAAGCGGGCAATATGGTCGATCTGGATTCCAGTCCAACCAAGCTCATTGATATTGTGCGCATCGGCAAGCAACTGCTCATGACACGCGGGTCGCTGACCACTTTCAGCGTCGCAAACGATGTCGCCAAGTATTTCGCGATTATCCCTGTGTTATTCTTTGGCATCTACCCGCAACTGACGGCGCTTAACATCTTAGGGTTTCACAGCGCCACCAGCGCGATCCTCTCCGCGATCATTTACAATGCGCTCATTATTGTGGCCTTGATTCCTTTGGCGTTGCGCGGTGTTAAGTATCAGGAACTTTCGGCGGGCAAGCTGCTCCGACGCAATATGCTGATATACGGTTTGGGCGGCATAGCCGCGCCGTTTGTGGCGATCAAGCTGATCGAGCTTCTGCTGATCGCCTGCGGTCTTGTGTGAGGTGAAATCTATGCAACATACATTGAAGATTCTCAAACCGGCGTTGGTCTGTTTTCTGGTGATGACGGTGCTTTGCGGCATCGTGTATACCGGGGTTGTCACCGGCATCGGTCAACTCTTTTTCCCCTATCAGGCAAATGGCAGCATTGTAACTGTCACGCTTGCAGACGGCACACAAAAGAGCTACGGCTCTGAATTGCTCATGCAAACCTTTACCAAGCCGGAATACCTGATTGGCCGTCCATCGGGTACAACGAACCTATCTCCGGTAAGCGACGCACAAGCTGCCCTTGTAGAGGAACGCGTCGCATGGTGGCATACCTTTGATCCTGAAAACAAAGCTGATATCCCTATGGACCTGGTTACGGCATCAGGTAGTGGCGTTGACCCGCATATTTCGCCTGAAGGGGCAGAGTATCAGGTAACACGGATTGCCAAAGCGCGCAATATTCCTGAGGCACAGGTGCGAGAAATCATCACACGCTATACTACAGAGCGTTTTCTCGGTATCTTCGGGGAAACGGCGGTCAATGTGCTAAAAGTAAATCTTGCGCTGGACGGTTTGTTGTAACCTGATGAAAATCCGGTGAGGTGTAACCATGGACGATTTAGAAAAGCGGGCAGATCCCGACGCTCTGCTCCGGGAGATCAACGAGCTCAAATCGGGTGGAATAGGCAAGCTGAAAATCTATTTGGGGTATGCGGCTGGCGTCGGTAAAACCTATGCCATGCTGGATGATGCCCAACAGCAATCTCGCTCCGGCGTGGATGTGCTTGTGGGCTATATCGAGCCCCATACCCGTCCGGAAACGATGGAATTGCTGAAGGGCTTGCCCCTGCTTGCGCCTAAAACACTCGTGTATAAAAACATTGAGCTTAAGGAATTTGATCTGGACGAAGCACTTCGTCGAAAGCCGGCTCTCATTCTGGTGGATGAGCTCGCCCACTCCAACGCCCCCGGCGTACGCAATCAAAAGCGTTATCAGGATATTGAAGAACTGCTGCACGCAGGGATTGATGTGTACACCACTGTCAACGTCCAGCATATGGAAAGCCTGAACGACATGGTAGCGGACATCACAAAGGTTCAGGTAAAGGAAACCGTTCCGGACGATATTTTTGAGCATGCCGAGCAGATTAAGCTGATTGACATCGAACCTGACGAACTGTTGCGGCGGCTCGAACAAGGTAAGATCTACCAACCGGAGCGGGCGCGTACGGCGATGCAGAACTTTTTCACAAAAGAAAACCTGCGCCTGTTGCGGGAAATCGCCCTGCGAAAGGCGGCGGATCGCATCAGCCATGCCAACCAGAGTGAGCGGCGGCTATCAGACAAGATGGCCAATGTGAAACTGCTGGTTTGCATCGGGCCATCTCCCTCTTCTGCTCGCTGCATCCGCTGGACGGCACGCGCCTCTGAATCCTTCCGCGCTCCTTGGACAGCCATATATGTCGAAGGCACCGACAGTGACAGCATGACTCCGGATCAGCAAAATACCGTGCGTGCCAACATGGACTTAGCCGCACGGCTTGGCGCCGAAATCGTGACCCTTCTGGGTGACGATATCCCTGCTGTGGTAGCTGAATATGCAAAACTATCTGGCATTACCAATATCGTTATCGGGAAAAGCCGCAACCGAAAATCATTACACAATTGGCTAAAACCCAATTTGGAAGATGCGTTAATCGAGCGTTTGCCCAACATAGAAATCCACATCGTTTCAGGGGGTGAACCACTCCCCCACCACAATGCAATGTCCAAACGACTCTCTTTGGCTTTCCGCCTCACATGGAGAGATTCGCTCATCACCTTTGGCATGCTTTTGGTATCTACCTTGGTTTCCTTTTGGCTTCAAAAGCTGAACGTTGGCGATCAGAATATCATCATGGTTTACATTCTTTCGGTTTCTATTGTATCAAGGCTCACAACCGGTTATATCTATGGCGTTTTTGCCTCGATCCTGAGTGTCCTCACGTTCAATTTTTTCTTTACCGAGCCGTATTTTACGTTTAACGCGATTCAACCCAGTTATCCAATCACGTTTGCCATCATGCTGCTGGTTGCACTGATGATGAGTGCCCTCACGGTGCGTATCAAGGCGCAGGCGCGTTTGGCTGTCGCCCGTGAGCATCGTACCAATACGCTTTATGAAATCAACAAAAAGCTCTTGGCTACGCGTGGGCTTCCCAATATCATTAAGCTCACAAACGAGTATATCGTGAATCTGTTTAACCGTTCCGTTACTTTTTATGCCTCTGACCCTGAGCAGGGCGAAAGCGGTTTTTTTCTGCAAAACCCGAGCGAACCAGATTCCTCTTATCTGATACAGCCAAACGAACAGGCGGTAGCCCATTGGGTATTTGTCAATGGCAAGCGAGCCGGTGCGGGCACTGACACGCTAATGGGCGCAGGCGGATTCTATATGCCGGTTCTTTCCCAACAGCGGGTACTGGCCGTGATTGGCATCTCCTGCCTTACCAGCAAGCTGGATCATAACGCTCGCCTGTTTCTACGTATGATTGCCTCGTTGGTTGCCATGTCGCTGGAACGCCAACGGCTCTCCGATGAGCAGCGCAATATCCTGATCGATACCGAAAAGGAGAAGATGCGCAGCAATTTGCTTCGCGCTATCTCCCATGACCTTCGAACGCCATTGTCCGGCATCTGGGGCGCAAGCTCCGCGATTCTGGAAAACGAGAGCCAGCTTGATACAGCTACCCGGAAACAACTGCTGGAAAACGTTCGGGATGATTCTCAGTGGCTGATCCGTATGGTGGAAAATCTGCTCTCCGTTACCCGCATTCAGGAAGGTACCATGCGCGTGATCAAATCTCCCGAAACCGCTGAAGAGGTCGTGGCCGATGCGGTCAGTCGCATTCGCAAGCGTTTTGGCAGCAGTAAAATTACCGTCCAAGTGCCTGACGAGATTTTAATCGTACCCATGGATAGCACCCTGATTGCCCAGGTGATGATCAATCTGCTGGAGAACGCGCTCAAACATTCCCCAGAGAGTGAACCGGTAGAAATTCGTTTGTTTAAAAAGGATGCATGGGCTGTGTTTGAGGTGATTGATCACGGCCCAGGCATTGCCAAGAAAGATCTGCCTCACATTTTTGAAGGCTTTTTCGCGGTTGATCGAACCGATGGGGATTCGAGCCGCGGCATGGGAATCGGGCTTTCAATCTGCTTGTCCATCGTGAAGGCACACGGCGGCAAAATGGAAGCTGAAAACCAACCTGCAGGCGGAGCGGTGTTCCGGTTTTTCCTGCCATTGGAAGGAGACGAGAATACATGAATTTAAAACCGATGGTATTGGTGGTGGAAGATGATGAAACCATTGCCAACTTCATATCCGCCATATTGATAGCCAATCACTATAGCATATGCCGTACCCGTCAGGGCAAAACAGTCGCCGAGTTAATTGCATCCCACTCGCCGGATGTGATTTTGCTTGACCTTGGCTTGCCTGATATGGATGGCATGGATGTGCTTAAGAGCATTCGTACCTGGTGTAAAACCCCTGTGATTGTGGTAACCGCCCGAAACCAGGAACGGGAAAAAGTAGATGCCTTTGAACTGGAAGCCGACGATTACATTGTGAAGCCCTTTGGCACCTCCGAGTTGCTGGCGCGCATCAAAACTGCTATTCGGCACAATATGCGTCTGGTGCAGCCGGACGCGATGCGTGCCGGAAAAATGGCGATCGGTGAATTGGAAATCGATGAAAGCCGCCGCGTGGTTACCCTCTCGGGGGAGAAAGTACATCTTACCCCGATCGAATACCGGATTATTGTTCTGCTGGCGCAAAACATCGGCAAAGTGCTCACACACGATTACATCGTAAAGGAAGTTTGGGGTCCATATGCCAATGAAAAACAGACGCTGCGTGTGAACATGGCGAACATCCGACGCAAAATCGAACAAAATCCCGGCGAACCAAAATATATCGTTACAGAAATGGGCGTGGGTTATCGGATGGTGGAGGACGCAGAGCGCCAGTAAGCGCTTTGATCCCTATGCCCGCAGACTGAATGCTACGGTTGACATAATGCAATCCAAGGCGTAAAGTAAGGTCAACGAACGGAAAAAAAGAATTGCACCCAAATGGGAAAGGCGGATACCATTGTATGAGCATCGTTGAAGTCAAGAACCTGAAAAAATACTATGGAAACGCAAGAGGAATCGAAGATGTTAGTTTTTCGATGGAGGAAGGCGAAATCTTCGGGTTTATCGGGCCAAACGGTGCCGGCAAATCAACCACGATCCGTACATTGCTGGCACTCATCCACCCCACTGCCGGTAGCGCTACAATCTTTGGTAAAGATTGTATTGCACATGCGCCGGAAATTGCTCAGAGCGTGGGCTATCTGCCCAGCGAAGTGTTCTATTACGACGGTATGCGTGTGTTGGATCTGCTGAAATATTCCGCCAGCTTCTATCAAAAGGACTGCTCAGGTCGCATCCGTGAGCTCGCAGATCGCCTTGATCTGGATTTGAAAAAGAAGATCGACGATTTGTCTTTTGGCAACCGAAAAAAAGTCGGAATTGTACAGGCACTGATCCACGAGCCGAAGCTGATTGTGCTTGACGAGCCGACCGCTGGCCTGGACCCCTTGATGCAACAGCGTTTCTTTGATCTTCTACGGGAAGAAAACCGCAAAGGTGCCGCGGTTTTGTTCTCTTCGCATGTTCTGAGCGAGGTTCACAAACTGTGCAATCGTGTCGCCATTATCAAAGAAGGGCGCATCATTAACGTGGATACCATCAGCGCTTTGCAGGAGAATGGTTATAAAAAAGTAGCGCTCGAAACGAAAGCATCTGCCAATGAGTTGGATTTCGCAATGGAGGGCATCACGAGCCTGTCCGTACAAGGAAGTATGGTCAGCTTCATCTACCGTGGCAGCGTCAACGGTTTGCTGCACCGGCTTGCGACGCTTGAACTTGCCAATGTCACGATTGAAGAACCCGATCTGGAAGAAATTTTTCTGCACTACTATCAGTGAGGGGGTTGGCCGATGAACATTTTCCTTCACGAGTTACGGTTTTACCGCAAAAATACACTGCTGTGGATCCTCTCGCTGTGTGCCGGCACCTTGTTGCTTTTTTGGATGTATCCGGCCTTTGCAAACAACACTGTATCCCTGAATGAGGTGCTGAAAAACTATCCTGATTTCATTCAGAAGGGCTTTGGCTTGTCAGCCGACAAAATTGGCACAATACCCGGCTTTTATTCCTTTATCGTAACATTCTTAATGCTATGTGGCGCGGTGCAGGCCATGATGCTTGGCATTTCCGTGCTTGCGAAAGAAGCCACAGGAAAAACCGCTGATTTTCTGCTTACCAAACCGGTAACCCGCAGCCATGTTCTCAGCGCAAAACTGTTGGCGGTTTTTACGTGTATCGTTATCACCAGCGCAGCGTACATTGCGACTGCCAGCGCAATCGCCACAGCCGTTTCCAATGCGCCGTTTGATTTCAAACCGTTTTTGATGATGTCGATGGCATTCTTCTTTTTACAGGTGATCTTCATTGCGCTAGGTTTTATGCTTGGCGCGGTAATCCCCAAAATCCGTTCAGTGCTTCCGTTATCTCTAAGCATTGTGTTTGGTTTCTTTATCATTGGCATGGTCGCCGCAACACTTGATCAGAAGAACCTGTATTATCTTTCTCCGTTCAAGTACTTTGACACCATTACCATCCTCGAGAAATCGACCTATCAGGCATCCTTCATGATCATGGGAGTATTGGTGACAACCGTTGCGGTGTTTACCGGCTATATGGTTTATACCCGTCGCGACATCCACTCCGCATAAGAAAGAGAGCGAATGAAATGAACGTTTACCGCAAGGAAATCCGCAGCAACCTGCGTTCGCTTCTTTTCTGGGGTCTTGGCGTGCTGTTGTTTATCGCTGCCTCTATGAACAAGTATTCAGCTTTGGCGAAGGACCCTTCAGCGCTTGGCATCTTTACCCAACTCCCAATGGGCTTACAGGCCGTGTTCGGTGTAGGGCATCTGGATTACACCACAGCGATCGGCTTTTTTGGTATGATCTTCCCTTACCTGATCCTGATGGCAGCCATCCATGCCTCTATGCTTGGTGCGGTAATCCTGTCCAAGGAAGAACGCGATAAGACAACGGAATTTCTATATGTGAAACCGGCAACCCGCTCACGCATCCTGACAGCGAAATTGCTGGCGTCACTGACCATGGTTGCCCTGTTTGCCCTGATTACCTGGGCTGCATCCGTGGGGATGGTGCGTGCCTTTGGCGAACAGGCAGATTCGACCATCGCAAGGCTCATTTTAGGCATGTTTCTGGTTCAACTACTATTTTTGGCACTAGGAATTGCAGCAGCAGCAGTTCTGAAGCATCCCAAAGCCGCCACCGGCGTAACCACTGCCATTATGCTTGGCACCTACATTCTTTCCGTTGCAATCGACGTGAATGGAAATATCAACTGGCTCAAGGTACTCACGCCCTTTTCCTACTTTGACGCGAAGTTGATCGTCGGGAACAACGAAAGCTTAAGTCTGCTCTATGCCTTGCTATGCCTGGGGTTAACAGGGCTCCTGCTGCTTTGGGCATATCGCCGGTTTCCCAAACGGGATTTAAAAGTGTAGCCCCACAACCTGAGTGGATATGTGTCAAGTGCTTAGAAGCAGGCAATCACAATATTCCGATGCAATATAGCCACAGATCTGATGCAATCGTACGCCACTGCATCAGATCTGTTTTAAATTGGTTTTCTTGAACCCTTATAAATCGCTTTCCATTAATTCATGGATATAGAAGGCGTGCGAGGTTTATATCAATATCCATAACAAAAATCGAAGCGTATTGGAACTGTATCAACCTATCGCAGGAAGAACCTATTTCAGTTTTTCAATGAGAGTAGACGAAACGCCAAAACAAGTCATGTTTTGTAAAAAACTCAAACTGTGCATTCCATAACCGAAGAGGCCAAACGATGCTGCTTGCCTTGAAAACCGTTACTCTTGACACAGGCAAAAAGGATGCCCGGCAGGGTCCAGCAGGGTAACAAAGTCATCACCGCCGAACTGTGTTTGCGCTTTTACCGCGCCAAGGGCAACGGCACGTGCAACCGATTCGGGCACACTGGGCACCTGAAAATCCATATGCATCTGTTTCTGTTGCAAATTCGCTTGTTCCGGCCATACCGGTGACAAATAATCCTCTTCTTCGGCAAAGAGGAACACCACACCATCCAAACTACGCACTGCTGGTAAACCGTACATTATACATTTTTCCCAACCAAGCAGATTTGCGTAGAAATTACATAATCCTTCCGCATCCAAACAATCGATCATGACATTGCCAAGCTTATATTCCGCCATTCTGGTCGCCTCATTTCCTATTGCTGGATTGTTGTCTTCATTATATACCAGAACATATGTTTTGTATAGTACGTTTGAGATGATCATAACCATATTCCACTTCACCTTTAGACGATATAAACCCATCGCGCAAAAACGATGCTCCCCTATTATACAGACAGTTCATTTCTTATCATCCCACTAAATAGAAAGATCAAACGAGATACATTTCATCCATAGCATTCCCTTTCGGTATCCAGTATACTGTATCTGTACTTGATTACGTTTGGGATGGCGTTTGTAGTCTGTTGATTTATTCGATTTTTACTTTGTTCTCCCCCGCCAGATAATGGATTTTGTACATTCCTTCTACATCGTTTCGGAGGTATATGACGCATGAAAAACTTTTCTGTACAAAGCAAAGCAACGCTCTGTGGCCTTTGTGCGATTCTCCTTTGGGGTATCCTCGCATTGCTGACCTCCTTTTGCGCTCAAATCCCTCCGTTCCAGTTAACGGCTATGACTTTTTTCATTGCCTTTCTAGCCAGCCTGGTTGCGTTCATCTTAACCGGCCATGATTTCTCTGTTTTTCATCAGCCTGTTCCGGTGTGGATAAACGGCATCCTCGGTTTGTTTGGCTACCATGCGCTTTACTTTACCGCGATGCAGCATGCTCCCGCAATCGAAGCCAGTTTGATCAATTACCTGTGGCCTGTGCTGATTGTACTTTTCTCCTCCTTTTTACCTGGAGAAAAGCTCCGCTGGTATCACGCACTCGGCGTTGCATTGGGTTTTGTGGGCGTGATTCAATTATTGCTGGGAAATGGTACGCTCCAGTTGGATTCGCGCTACACCACAGGTTATCTGCTGGCACTGGCCTGTGCTATCCTCTGGGCAATCTATTCTGTCAACTCCCGACGGTTTCATTCGGCACCGACAATGCTGATCGGGGCGTTTTGTGGAATTACTTCGTTACTATCGCTTATTTGTCACTTTCTGTTTGAAAAAACAGTGATCCCACTGGCTGGGGAGTGGATAGCAATCCTCCTGCTTGGTCTTGGCCCCGTTGGGCTTGCCTTCTTTGCGTGGGACTATGGCGTAAAGCAAGGTAATATTAAACTGTTAGGCGCACTTTCCTACCTAGCGCCACTATTGTCAAGCGTGTTACTGATCTGTTTTGGCCGCAGCCACTTCCGCTGGAATGTTCTCATCGCCTGCGCTTTAATCATTGGTGGCTCAGTGTTGTCTTCCCAGTCAACCGTCCGCAAGGAGAAGTATCATCAGGAATAGGCCTTGCCCTGGATAGCCCTTTTTCTGCTGAGGATAGAGAAATCTAAACAGCCATTACATGTAACGCACCGCTTTTTATCAAAGCATTCATCGTTTTACAATCGCACTACGTTGATATCAGCGATACGTCCTGTCTTGATGGTTTATGATGGATTTTGACCATTGCCGTGGCACTATCCCGCATTTTGCCTTTGACTTAAATCATACTTCTATGGATTCCATTTTTAATGCGTCTTGAGACGGATGTAGCTATAACCATTGATACAATGTTGGCATATTGTTCTTTCTGTGCTGCAGCCATCCCAAGGATGTATGATTGTTATGTGTCGCACGCTGGTCGAAAGCGACTTTTTGTATTATAATCCATGCATAGGTATCAATGGAGGCGTAAGAATGGCTGCACAACCAACCGTCGTTCCAGAGTTGATTCAATCCGTGAGCAACACCCTTGAAACGGCAGGGCATACCGCCGGGGACATTCTCACAAGCCTGCCAATGTGGCTTACCAAGCTGATGCTTGCAACGCTGGTTATTGTTCTTGGTGCAGTGCTGATTCGCTTTGGCAGGCGGGTGATTAACCGACTGGTAAAGGGCAAGAAAGGCGCGACTGTACGCAGCCCCGGCCAGCGAGAAACATTCCGTTCATTGGTGGTCAGCGTTTTCAATTACACGATGTATTTTATTCTCACGACCATTGTGCTGGGCATTTTTGGCGTGAATGTCACTTCGATGATCGCAGTTGCAGGCGTTGGCGGTATTGCGATCGGTTTTGGTGCGCAAACGCTGGTTAAAGATGTAATCTCAGGCTTGTTCCTCTGGGCGGAAGGGAATATCACCGTAGGCGACATTGTGGAAGTAAACGGCCTCTCAGGCGAAGTCGAGGCAATCGCCATCCGTACCACCACGATCCGCAACTATAGCGGCAATCTTTATGTAATCCCCAATGGGGATATTCGTACTGTTACCAACATGACACGTTCCTACAAACGTGCCATTGTGGATATTCGCCTGCCCTACGACGAAAAACTCGATAAGCTGCTGGCTATCCTCACCGATGAAATGGAGAAAACAAGCAAGGATATTTCCGGGCTCTCAGAAGTTCCTCAGGTGCTCGGTATCCTGTCCTATAACCCGGATGCCATTATCGTTCGCATCGTCGCCATGTGCTCGGTAAAGGAGAACTGGGGAATTGAACGTGAATTGCGCAAGCGAGTGAAAGAACGTTTCGATCTGGAAGGAATTCGTATGCCACACGTACAAACCACTGTCACAGTCGAAAGTTAGCCCTACCATAAAATTGACGCATTTCTTTGTGCCTGCTTCCATAGCCTTTGCTCTTTCGAGGAGGATCAGGATTTCATTTTCTCATGATTGCATCCGCAGTTCTCACCGCACTAGTATGGTTACAAGGAGATGATTCCATGGATAACTTCTCCATGATGCAATTTTTCGAGTGGAACATCGCCAACGATGGCATGCATTGGGATCGCCTCAAGGCAGATGCACATGCATTGGCAGACGCCGGTATTGGTGCCATATGGATCCCTCCCTGTACCAAAGGTGCAGGTCAAGGCAGTGTGGGTTATGATGTTTATGATCTGTACGATCTCGGAGAATTCGATCAAAAAGGGACTGTACGAACCAAGTACGGCAAAAAGCAGGCCCTTATCGATGCGATCGCCGAGGTACACCGTCAGGGAATCCGCGTGATTGCGGATGTAGTGCTCAATCACAAAGTTGGCGCGGATGCAACCGAGAAATTCCTTGCCATTGAAGTAGACCCGAATGACCGTAACCGCGAGCTCTCACAGCCCTTTGATATCGAAGGCTGGACTCAATTTAACTTTCCTGGCCGCAATGGACAGTTTTCCGATTTTCACTGGAACTATCCTCACTTCAGTGCGGTAGACCGCGATGAGCTTTCTCATCGCAACGCTATCTTTAAAATCTATGGCGAAGGTAAAATCTGGGCGGAGGATGTTGACAGCGAAAAAGGTAATTTCGATTATCTGATGGGGGCGGATATCGATTATCATAACCCTTTTGTTGTGGAGGAAGTGAAACGATGGACGCTATGGTTCATCGGGCAGCTGCAACTGGATGGTTTTCGTATGGACGCCGTCAAACACATCAACCAGAGCTTTATTAAACTGCTGATTGAGCATGTGCGCGCCAATCTGAAGCGTGATTTTTTTGTGGTCGGCGAATATTGGAACGCTGACGAAACCCGTCTAAACCGCTTCATTGATGAAAGCGATCAGGAAATCCAGCTTTTCGACGTATCCCTACATTACCATTTGGCGGATGCCGGACATCAGGGGAGAAATTATGACCTGACCCGTCTCTGGGATCATACGCTTGTTTCCACCAACCCTTTTCGTGCAGTCACTTTTGTGGACAATCATGATTCACAACCGGGCGAATCATTAGAATCCTGGGTGGAAGATTGGTTTAAACCCCTTGCTTACGCTCTGATCCTTCTCCGGCGGGATGGAGTTCCCTGCATATTCTATGGTGATTATTATGGAATCACTAACGGCCCCACCTCAAAAAAGGCACAACTCGACCCACTGCTGTATGCACGCAGGAAGCTGGCCTACGGTGAGGAAGTTGACTACTTCGACCATCCCAATGTCATCGGTTTTCTTCGCAAAGGAGACTTGGAACATCCTCATTCCGGCCTTGCGACTGTGATCAGCAATGGGGACGGCGGCACAAAGCATATGGGCTTCGGACCAGACCGTACAGGACAAACTTTTTTCGATGTTACCGGCAACCGAACAGAACATATTACGCTGGATACCAATGGTGAGGCTATATTTACCGTCAATGGTGGTTCGGTATCCGTATGGGCTGAATGGATCGGCGATGTTCAGAACTGATTTAGTCAGGTTGTTGCTTTAGATAAAACAGAATCGGTATTGAGTTTGTACTGGGTCATTCTCTGCAACACTCATAATAGTGGTTGTCAATTCTGCTTCGACAGAAATTGATAGTGCTGAGTCAAATACCGAAGCAGTTTTTCCGCTGACCTATCGAATGGAGGCAATTATGGAGGAACAAGCAATCCTGATGGCAACATGGCTTTTTTTAGACGCCCGGATGGCGACAGCGAAAATGCTGCAATTGGATGCAAAACGTTTCAATGATGTGCTTGCGATGTTATTTCCCTGCACCACCCGAGCCGACGAATGGCTTCGTTATTGTTGTCAAACATTGCGTGAACAGATGGATACAAAATCTGCCAGTGCATATGATTTTGCGGACACAGTGCATAACGCTGCAAGATTATTTGGGTTAATCGATGGCAAATTGCTCATACCGCAAGGCTACTGGGATTCTGAAATGCAGCGTTTTCGCAAACGCTATGGCGATGCTTTCTTCGCGGATTTTATTGGCGATGTTGTGGCGGATGAAACCGTAGAACGTATGCGCATCGAAAATCACCGCAAAGTGACAAACAAAACCCATCTTTTACAATAAACTGTTAGTCAGCGGTATTTAATCTTAACAACACATTCTCAATAGGTTTCAACCTATTGAACCAACCGTGCGATCACTGTGCTGATTCCGCAATACTCAACCTCAAGATCAGCAATGGCGCAAAGGAGGAAGCAAAGATGAATTTTCAGGACAAAGTCGCTGTGGTTACAGGGGGATCTCGAGGAATTGGTCAGGCGATCTGCGACGCTTTTCGAACCAAAGGCACGCGTGTTTGCACCATGGATTTACTGCCTAACAACGATTTTATAGGTGATATCGCCGATGATCATGCGCTAGATGCTTTTGCCGCTAAAGTGTTGTCAACGTATGGAAAAATCGACTATTTGATCAACAATGCCATGCTCACTAAAGGTGGCCTGAGCCAATGTAGTTATGATGATTTCAATTATGTGCTGCGTGTCGGTGTAACCGCGCCTTATTACCTGACCAAGCTCTTTATGAATGCTTTCCGTCCCGACGGTGCGATCGTGAATATTTCTTCTACCCGTTATGCCATGAGCCAGGCCAATACTGAAAGCTATACAGCCGCCAAGGGTGGAATAACCGCGCTCACGCATGCGATGGCAATTTCTCTGGCTGGTAAAGTACGTGTGAATGCTATTGCTCCCGGCTGGATTGATACCACAGGCGTTTCCTTTTCCGATGCGGATCGGATGCAACACCCCGTTGGCCGTGTCGGTATTCCAGAGGATATTGTGAATGCCGTGCTCTTCCTTTGTGGCGAAGAAAGCAGTTTCATCACAGGACAGGTTCTGACCGTTGATGGTGGCATGACAAAACAGATGATCTACCATAACGATGAGGGTTGGGTGTTTCAGCCCTAAGTATCCTTCATTTTGCGCCTTGTTTCGGGGACTATTATCATTTGATTATTCTCATGCATAGAAATAGAAACCGTTTTCGATCAATATTAAACGATCTTCTAAAATGTCAATAACCGGCAGTGACCGAAATGCTCTACAACCATTCAACCCTCTACGAAAACGCAACGATTTAGCGAAGTGAAGAATTCCCTGTTTACCGATTGTAAACAAAAACGGACAGGTTAATCCTGCCCGTTTTCTTCTTCGGTTTGAGGTTCGCAATCCAATGGTTTTCGAAAAATAAACGCAGTAATGTACAGTGGGAGTGAAAGCCCGAATAGAACCCAGAACCAGCCCAAATATGTAAACAACGTGGGTACCAGAAACGGCAAAGCGATCACTGAGACCTGTACAACAAAAGCCAGCAGTGTTTTCGGGAATGCCCCAATTGCCATCAGAAAAGCATTTTTGATGTGCCCACGTACAGTGTTTTCATACCTTGCCATCAGCGGGAAAAGCCATGTTGCTGCAAATAGAAGCACAACAGCCATGATGATAGCAAAAAACAGAAAGAACTGATTGGGCGGATTGGATACATAAACCGCATAATAATAATCGCCAGCCAGAATCACAAGGCACAAGAGTAATAGCAGCCATGCCCTGGTCGCCTTAAGGAACACTTTGCGAAAGTCTTCGAAAAAGGGTTTGAATGGAAAGCTTGTTTCCTGCCTGCGAACGATTCTCAGCACATAGCTATAAGCTGCTACCCACGCTGCGCCCGCGGTAATCACCGGGACGCAGCACAGGAACAGCAATATGTTCAGCACAATCAGATCCGCTGCGGCGCTCATAAACCGCTTGATGCCTTCCATATAGGCCTTGAGCTCTTCTCTCATTACTCTTTCACCGATCCCAGCGCAACGCCGGCGATAATGTACTTAGAAAGGAGAAAATATACAATCAGCAAAGGCAACACCGACATGGTAAGCGCCAGATACACCGCGCCATACTCTGTTTTGTAGATATCGCCCTTGAGGAGGCTTACCATGATAGGCATGGTGTAATTCTCCTTTTTGGTCAGAAGAATCATCGGCATAAACAGACTATTCCAACTGCTGACGTAGGTAAAAATTGCCTGTGTCGCCATAGCCGGTTTTGTGATTGGCAGTACAATGCTGTTGAAGGTGCGGAACTCGCCAGCACCATCGATGCGCGCTGAGGCCACAATATCGAGATTCAGAGCCGGCAGCATGTATTGTCGCATGAAAAATACCGTCATTGGCGCCGCGATGCTTGGGAGAATCAGCGCCAACAGGTTGTTGGTCATATGCATGCGATACATGAACTGGTAAAACCCGATGCTGATAACCTGTGTCGGAATCATCATGACTGCAAGAATCACGGTGAAGAACGCCTGACGAAGCTTCCAGTCGTAGGCTACAAGGGCGTATGCCGTAAGCGTTGAGAAATATACGGCACAGAAGGTAGCGCCGGTAGAAACGATCAAGGAGTTCACGAATCCAGTAATGGGGTTGAAAATCTTGCCGGTCAGTACCTTCAAGTTGCTCATTAAAAACTCAGAAGGGAAGAGCGAAATTGCGTGCTGCTGAATCTGATAGGTGCTTCTGGTTGCATTCGCTATCATAATCCAGAAAGGTAAGATGCTCAGGATCGCCAATACAATGCTGACCGCATATACAATACCAGTAAACTGTTTTTTATTGCGAATTTTTGGTAAAGTACCCATTACACGGCAACCCCTTTCTTCGCTTTACGATTCGCTCGTTTCGCCATCCGAATCAACTTCTTGGAGCGGGATTCGTATTTATCACGCATCAGATAGAAGACAAAGGCAGAGAGGATTGCAATAATCACAAACATGATCATGCTGGCTGCGGCGGCACGGTTGTACATATAGGAGCCACTGAATGCCTGTGCATAGATGAACACGCTGGTGGTCATGGTTGCATTGGCAGGACCGCCGTTCCAGATGTACAGTTTGGGGATGTCGAACATGTTCAAACCGCCAATGAGGCTGGTAATTAACGTAAATAGCAGAATGGTGCGCATGCAGGGCAGCGTGATTCTGAAGAATGTCTGCCGTGGCGTAGCGCCATCAATTTCAGCCGATTCAAACAACTCGGGGTTAATCCCCAGAACGCCGGAAATCAGGATGATGGTTGTGTAGCCATACCACATCCAGAACTGGATAAAAGCTACGACCAGCTTGGCCGCCCAGGGATCGGTGCTGAAGTCAAACGGCTTATTGATCAGGTGCAACGAAGCCAGAATGTCGTTGACAGGGCCGACCGGATAGCCGAAAATCGCAGAATATAGAATGGCTACCGTAGCCGCAGTAATAATATTGGGCAAATAGAAGAGAACTTTGAACGCGCCTTGACCGCGTATTTTGCGGCTTCGGTTGGTAAACCAGGCAGTTAATAAAAGTGCAAGCCCGATCTGCGGAATAAAATTGATCATCCAGATGATCAGTGTGTTTTTCAAAGAATTCTGAAACGTAACGTTGTTGATGATACCCACGAAGTTAGCAAATGGGTCTTTTAAAAAGTTGAAAGTAGTTGCAGTGACGCCTTTAAAATCGGTAAAACCGATGATGGCTGTAAACACAGTCGGATACAGCGAAAAGATCAGAAACGTCACGATAAAAGGAATGCTGAACAGATAGCCATATTTAGCATAACTGACGCTCTTCACTTGCTTGCCGCTTTGAGACATAGCCGTTCCTCCCTTAGATATGGTAATGCCATATTCATAAGCATAGGACGGACGGAAGAGTTCCGTCCGTCCATACGCTAACCCTTGATAACGGGATTATTGAGCGGCTTCGATGCCCAGCTGGTCAGACACAGACTGTTTGAAGGCAGCGATCGCAGCATCGCGATCGAGGTTGCCTGCGGTGTACTGACGAACCTGGTCACGCCAGATGTTGTTGATGGTTTCGTCATACTGGGTGAGGTTCTTGCCGTTTGCGAACTGGTTGGCCGGTACGAACACGTCAAACATGTTCTGGCCGCCCAGGAAGTCAAGAGCGCCATTGGACATAGCCATCACAGTGCCGGAGGCAACGGTATCCTTGGTGCCGCCTTCGCCATTGAGAGTGCCATTCGCCCAGTAGTACTGCAGACCCTTGTCATCGCACTGGAGGGTAATCCAGTTGATCAGCTTGCCAACCGCTTCCTTCTTTTCAGAAGCAGCGTTAGCAATAACCCAAGTGCCGCCCCAGAAGAAGCCAACCGGCGGGGTGCACACAGCCCAATCGCCGTAGGTGCCTTCGCCAACTTTGGTGCCGCCGGAGTTGCCAGCCATAACGTAGTTGATCAGCCAAGCGGGGCCGAAGAATCCGAAGATGGGCTGTGCGCCGATGCCCTTCATGTCAGCATACCAAGCGTCGGTCCAGTCTTTGGTATCATTGGTGTAGCCGCCGTCCTTGAGCTTCTTGGACAGGTCGAGGAACGCTTCACGAGCGGGATCGATGGTCAGCTTGCCGTCTACGATCCAGCCCTTTTCGGAGCTGTTCTCAACTGCGTGCCAGATGTCGCCGTCGCCGGAGACGATGCCGTAGCCCTTCGCCTTCAGTTCAGCAGCAGCCGCAAAGAACTGATCCCAGCCAGGACCAACCTTCGTGGCGATGGTAGCGGGATCGTCGGTGCCCCAAACATCCTTGGCGATGGAGCGACGATAGATGAACGCGCCGCCGGTGGCCTGATAGCCAAGGCCAACGAGCTTGCTGTCAGCGGGGCGAGTGCCGATATCAATGGTGTACTGAGCAATGTCAGCAGCCTTGGTCGCCGCTTCCACATCGATGCCCAAGTCCGCATAGGCGGCAGCATAGCTGCTCATGTCGCCTTGGGTATACTTGAGAACAAACGCGGACTCCGCGCAATAGATGTCGGGCGCATCCGCGCCGCCAGCTGCCAACGCCTGATCCAGCGCGGGCTGGTAGAGGCCGTCGGTCGTTGCGATAACGGTGGGGTTAATGGTGTAGCCGAAGTCCGGATTCAACTCGAGGTAACGAGCGAGCATCTTGGGCACTTCGTCGGTGAAGGAGTAGACATTGATGACGCCCTTGCTGGCTTCTGCAGAAGCAGAGCCGAACGCAACCATCATGGACAGGGTCATCGTCAGGCACAGGATGACAGACAATACCTTTTTCATAGTTCTGATAGCACCTCCTAAATTTTTACCAGATGAACGAACCACCTTGGTCGACATCATTATATCTTCCTCAAACGATTTAGTCAAGTTGTTTTTTCATATTTTGATCCATAAGATTGTGCACAATGCACATGAACGCACACGAACTGATCTTTTCAAGGCAGTATATGGCTTTTGCGTGCTCGAGCACATCTTTTGGGACGTTGAGACTCTTCCATTCAATTATCTTAAATGGTATTTATTCCTATTTTACGTGTATGGAATTCGAAGATTCGGCGATACATCTTTTCTCGCATTTGAGAAATCCTCCCCCCAAAAATTAGTTTTGCAATCATTTGCGATTGATAACCACAGAATCAATATTAATCCACACTTTGGTGAAGTGTGTTTCTTATGGAGATGTTCGGTGTGAATCATTCTTACGATTGTTCAACAAGTTTTTACCCATAATTTTATAACTAATTAATAATATATCGCTTGGAATCTTCTCCGTTTCGTTATTCATCCTCGCATTATCATGTACATTTCTTATCTTGAAACCGATTTCAAAATACATCCTTCACAAAGATGATTGATCTCGCTGGCGTAGCGGCGGTTGCGATCAAGGTATGTATTTGAAGAATAGAATGACGGCAAAAAGGAGTAGACCGTTTCAAAATGCAGGATGCTGCATCTGATCCCCTATTGATACGCAATGCGTCATTATTCGGTGCCTATGTTAAAGTATCCATCATCCTTGCTATACAACACTAATATAGAGGGCAACAACTCAATATTGATCAGCGGATCAATTCAATCATTCGTGATCGGTTAGCATCGAATGCATTTTCTGGTTCATAAAATTGCAACCGCGATGTGCTCGCGCACTTTCTCCCGATCAATCTTCATTTGTTGATCCAGCACTGACTTATTCTGTTTAAATTCTCCGTTATAATGTTGGGCAGCGTGTTGATTCCTCTTAGTCTAACATTAATATACCTTATCACTAGATGATATAACCCCTGATTCAACTTTTCTCAATACTGTTGTGAATAGGTGTTCAGGACAGCCATGTCAATGCGGTTTGAACTTAGCCACCCGATTACTGATATCAAGTGAACATCAACCTTGTTACCGCCTTGTGCCAAGCTACTTAACATCTCTCCCTTTTATATCCGATTGTCACCGTGTTTCGAGAGTGCAAAGAGCGATAGAAATAGCCTTCATTCAAAGTAAAAGTGCTTGCATTTCGATCGGTTGTTTGCTATAATTTGTGAGCTGGTTTGTCGGTGTTGTTCCTTGGAATAGTTTGGCAGACAGCAATTGCTTTTTCGGGGCATTAGCACAGTTGGTAGCGCGCGACATTCGCATTGTCGAGGTCAGGAGTTCGAATCTCCTATGCTCCACCATAAAAGGACGTCAATCTCGATACGAGGTTGGCGGCCTTTTTGAATGGGTGGAAATGGTTGAATTGTAAGGGTTTTAGCAATACAAGAAATTTCATCTGTTAAGGATGATGCATACAAACACTAATATTGATATAACAACGACTATTATCTGAATAATTTGTTTTTCATCTTCATTCTTCTTCGCAGCAGCAGATTTATCGAGCGACTTCCTCTCCGCTTCTTCATTTGTTAGAATCCGCTCCCAACAACTTATGTGTTTGCCTCTGCGGTTTAAGGTGCAATTTGATTCTTTTGCACACAAAGCACACTTCCTCCCATTTGGCGCATCCATCCACCATTCATGACTACTTCCATTGTTTTTACCAGACGAACGTCGTCTAGTAGTATAGTAATCACCCGCTTTATGCCGTGCTTGTCGTTTTGCATAACGATAGATATTTGGCCCACGTCCCATACTTTACCTTCCAATCAAGGTCATGAGTAGTTTGAAAATCCACCATTATTAATAATATACCACACAGGTAAAATTTAGGGCAATACCATACAGTGAAAGAACAGCGAAACAGTCAAACAAATGATAGAGACGGAGGCGTGCACTGTAGTTGTATGAGGAGACATTTGACCTTTAGAGAGGCCGGAACTGGCAGCACTCTTACACGATTCTCCGTTTCAGAGTGCACCCACCCCCGATTGTATCAACAATATCAGCATTCCCCAGATAAGGCCGTCAATCTCAATAAGAGGTTGGTGGCTTTTTCATTTTTTTTACAGCAAAGCGTAAAAAATGTATCCCTGATATACAGAACGATTACTCTTCAAGCCTGTCATTATCCTTAATAACAGGTATCTGTATTTGGGTGATGTAGTTCGCGCGATTTCTCTCCAGAAACTGATCAATAATATTAAAGTTAATCACGCGCTCTCCCAAAAGCAAATCTTCATGCGTTCCCCGCATAGACTGGATGGTTTGCTGTATGGTTTCATAAGGCCCTTTATGGTAACCAACCAGATATTGCCCCGCCTCAATCACGGAGGCATTGTGGGGATCAACGGCATTCTCCTGCTCATTCTGTTCATCGACCGGCGCATACAGGTAGGCGCCAAAGTATTTCAGATCGCCTTCATAGAAAGCGATCGTTGGATAAAAGTAAAAGGAATCCTCCAGATACAAGATTTCTTCACTTCCAATTGGGATGTAATACCGTTCTGGAAACCATTGTACTTCAACGCTATCCAAATCTAGATGGCTTCGCTGCTGATTCACAAATTGGATTTTTCGCTGGATCGCGTTATTAATCCTGATTAATCGCTCCCACTGCCGCTGAAGCTCCTCCGAACGTTTCCCTAATAACGCCAGTGTGTTATCTGGATTTCGAGTATCAAGGTATTCCTGAATATTGTCCAGTGAATAGCCCATTTTTCGAAGGTATCGAATCGATGCCAGTTGATAAATCTGATCAAAACGGTATTTTCGATAGCGGGTTTTTTCTTCACGGATTTCCGGTTGAAAAAGCCTGATAGAATCGTAATAATGAAGTGTCTGAACATCCAAACCAAATGTGTGAGCCAGATCGCCGACGGACAGATACTTCTTCATACGACACCTCCCGAACGGTATATTCTCGAAAGAAGATCCATATATTCGCCTATAGCAACCACCGCTTGCAGTTTACCGAGAATCGATAGGATTGTCCAGCTTATCTTGAACCTTTGATATAGGGCTTCCCCAACGCTTCCGGTTGATTGTTCTTACCAATCGCCATCAGCATAGCCACCAATGTGATCGCGTAAGGCAGTATGTTCAATAAATAGGGAGAGATGGATACTCCGATGGTTTGCAAACGGATTTGCAGCGCATTTGCCGCACCAAACAGCAAAGCCGCGCCAAACATGCCAAAAGGCGTATAGCGGCCTAAGATCACCGTTGCCAAAGCGATATACCCGCGACCCGATGTCATTTCGACGGTAAATACGCCCAGTTGTACCAACACCAGGTAAGCGCCTCCAACACCGCCAAGCAAGCCGTTCAACAGCATCACAATCCATTGGTACCGATGTACAGGAATGCCCGCAGATGCCGCTGCTCGCGGATTTTCTCCGATGGACATGAAGGATAATCCAAGGTCCGTCTTCCGATAAAACAGCCATACCAGAAGCAGCAGCAAGTAAAGCACATACGTCAATAGATCGCGGTTGAAGAATGCTTCGCCAATCAATGGGATTTTCGAAAGCAAAGGCAATGCAAGGGTAGGCAATGTTCCCACCTGCTGATAACTCTGCCCGGTAGACAGGAGTTTGTACAGGAAGCTGGTTACTCCCAACATCAGCATATTCACCGCAAGACCCGTCACAGACTGATCCTTCGCAAGCCGGATTGTCAAAAGGGCATGCAAAGCACTCACCATTATACCGCCTAGCATACCACTCAATAGTCCCACCAGAAGGCTGCCGGAAAACCAGGCACCCACAAAGGAGAAAAATGCACCACTGATCATGACGCCTTCCATGCCGATGTTTAATAAACCGGATTTTTCGGAGATCGTTTCCCCTAGCCCCGCATACATCAGCGGCATTGCCAGACGCACGGCCGCGGACAGAAACGTGGTCAGGAAGCCGATGGATAAAATCCGCTGTAACATTGCTTCACGCTCCATTCCCTGTTTGCGGTTTATTGGGTTTGTTTGGGATGTCTGGACAAGGTGATGAGCTCTTTCCCCAAAATCAGCACCACGACAACGCCAATCAGAATATTGACGATGGAGGAGGGAATCCCCATTTGTCGCTGCATGGAATTAGCGCCTACCTGCATGGCCGCGTACAGTACCGATACCGCTAACACACCGAAAGGACGATTGCCCGCTATCAGCGCCACAAGAACAGCCGTATAGCCACAGTTTGAAGAAATCCCTTCCAGCAATTTCTTTTGGATGGCTAAAACCTCGATGCCCCCAGCCAGCGCAGCAAAGCCACCGCTTAAAAAGGCTGAGAGGACAATATTTTTAAATACAGAGATGCCGTTGCAGCCCGCCGCCCGTTTATTGGTTCCTACTGCCGTCAATTCATAGCCAACGGTCGTTTTTTCCATCAGAAACCAAACCAGGGCAACGCAGCACACGGCAATCAGGATGCCGACATGGAAACGCGTCGAAGGGATGAAAATCGCGAGCCGCGCGTCGGAAGCAATCTTTTCGGATTGAGGCACATTTCCGGCTGGATCCATTAAAAAGGAGCGAACCGCATACCCCAGAAAATTGATGGCAATATAGTTGAGCATAATGGTCACAATGATTTCAGAGATGTTGAACTTTGCTTTTAACACCGCCGCGATCAATGCCCACAAACCGCCACAGATAAAGCCAATGCTCAGCGCAAGTACGATTTTCGCAATCCCGCTAACACCGGGCAGGTATAGCGCAACCACAGTCGTGCCTAGCGCGCCGACATAAAACTGACCTTCCGCACCAATGTTGAAAAATCCTGTTTTAAAAGCAATGGCACAACCAAGGCTGGTAAGAATCAAAGGACATGCCTTCACAAAGATTTCCGCGAAGCTTGAAAAAGTACCAAACATTCCTCGGAAGAACAGCTGGGCTGCCTCCCAGGGATTGGCACCGCAGATTAATATCAAAATCGCGCCAAGCACGACCGTCATCAAAAGTATTTTCAGGATGTCAAACGCCGTTTGTTTGCGGTTGATCTGCTGCATTTTCAAGCACGCTCCTTTTCCATAATGCCGCCCATCAGCAAACCAATTTGCTGTACGGTAGCATCGCCACGCGGCAGAATACCTGCGATGGCTCCGCCAAACATGACGACAATTCGATCGCTGAGCGCCATAATTTCTTCAAGATCGGCAGAGATCAGGATAACGCTTTTCCCTTCGTTTCGCTGTTTGATCAGCATGTTTCTCACAAATTCCGTCGCGCCGATATCCAAGCCACGCGTAGGCTGACTGGCAACAATGAGCTTTGCCTTGTCGGATAGTTCCCTCGCGATGATCAGCTTTTGTTGGTTGCCGCCGGACATCAGTCCAACAGGCGTAGCGGCTCCTGTTTTTCCGGAGGTGCGTATCTGGTATACGGTCATTTTCTGTTCGGCGTTGCGCGCTATCGCAACGCGATTGATAACACGGCAACGCGAGTACGGTGCGCATCGGAAATCACGAAGTGTCAGGTTTTCCGCAACGTTCATACTCACAATCAGACTATCATTGTGGCGATCATCGGAGATGTAGGCGATTCCTGCCTCATATCGCTTTTTAACGGACAGGTTGCCAATATCGGAACCTTCCAGTGTCATTTCCCCCGCATTGTTCTTTCGTATGCCTGTAATAACCTCTGCCAGTTCCTTCTGCCCGTTTCCCTCAACTCCGGCAATACCGAGGATTTCGCCGTTGTGAACTTGCAGGGTAATGTCGTGCAGCGGGTGCTCCCGATTTCTTCGTGCCAGAGATATATGATCCATCTTTAGCATCACCCCTCGCCCTGTGGGGGTAACGACATCGCCACTCTCGGCTAGTTCACGTCCGATCATATAGCGTGACAGTTCATCCGGATTGGTGACAGCGGTGGTTAAGTTGGCAACATTTCGACCGTCCCGAAGGATCGTAACCCGATCGCTGACCGCCATAATCTCACTCATCCTATGCGTGATAATAATGATGGCATGACCTTCATTTTTCAAGTTTCTTAAAACATCGAAGAATTTTGCGGTTTCCTGTGGTGTGAGCACGCCGGTAGGTTCATCCAGAATCAGCAGTTCCACATCGCGGTAAAGCGCTTTCAGGATTTCAACCCGCTGCCGCTCACCGACAGACAGGTCGGTGACCCGCGCTCTGGTATCCACATGCAAGCCATACTTTTCTGCCAGTTTTAGCACACGCTTTTCAGCCGCGACGCGATCCAGAACAAAACGGTTCCCTTTCAGGTTCAGGATAATATTATCCAGCACCGTCATTCTGGACACGAGCGAAAAATGCTGTTGCACCATACCTATGCCTGCATCAATCGCATCCATCGGCGAGCGGAAAAAAACAGGTTGCCCTTTCCAGCGCATTTCCCCGCTGTCCGCTGTATAGATACCGTATAAAATGTTCACAAAGGTAGTCTTCCCCGCGCCATTTTCACCTAGCAGCGCATGAATACTGCCTTTCTCAACGGACAGGCTGATATTCTCGTTGGCATAAACACCGGCAAAAGCCTTGCAGATATTCTTCGTTTCCAGAATCGCCATGAGCACGCTCCTATTTCCATTGCGGGCAGAGTAGGGTTCAAAGGGTCTGAATACTGGATCAGGGAAAGTGACCCTAAGGATAGAGTATCGACTGTGCAAACAGCCGATACTCTATCTTATGAAAGATCACTGCGTTGATGCTAGTTGCGCACCACATAATCGCGCACAACCACCAGTTTACCGGAGGTGATATCATCAATGGCTTTTTGCGCGGTTGCCGCCACATCTGTGGGCAGGTTTTTCGACAGCAGCACCGCGACGGCGTTGTCAGCCATACCCAGGTTGTAAACATCGCCCTTGAACGTGCCATCGGCGACGGAACCCAGCGCGATATCCAGCACCACATCGAGATTATAAAGTGCGGAATCCAGAATGTTATCAGGAGCCAGCGAACTTTGATCATAGGAGTCGCCCTGACACCAGATACCGGCATCTACAGCGGCGCTGATGGCACCGTTACCGCAGGCATTGGCGCAATGTTTGATAACATCTACACCGTCCTCGATCATAGCCGTCGCGGCTTCCTTGGCCAGTTGAGAATCGACGTAGGAGTTTGTCCACGCTGTTTCCACAACCAGGTCGGGATTCACAGACAGCGCGCCGTCTTCAAAACCGTTGATGATCTTGACGAGCGAGTCGCCCTGAATGGGGCCAATCGCGCCAACTTTACCGGACTTTGTCATACTGGCGGCAATGATACCCTCCACGTAAGCCGTCTGCTCACAGGCCATTACATAGGAAGCGACGTTGTCGGCGGAAGCGTTCGCTTCGGTGCAGATAAACTTTACGTTGGGATAGGTTTGCGCCACTTCCAACGCAGGATCGCCAAATTCAAAGCCGTGTCCGATTACCACATCATAACCAGCGGCAGCGTAATCGGCGAAGGCAGTGACGATATCGGCAGCCCCCAGATTTTCCGTGTAGGACAGTTCAAATCCGTACTTCTCGCAAGCCTTGAGCGCGCCTTCATAGGCGGTTTGATTCCAACCCTGATCGTTTGCAGCGCCGGACATGCACAGCGCGACTTTCAGTGCCTTCGTGGTGGTTGTAGCTTCCGCAACGGCACCGCTGACTGCCAGTGACAGCACCAACACCAGAGAAAACACCAGAGCAACCAACTTCTTCATTTTCTTTCCCCCTTAAGAAAAATTTGATGAAACAGCCGTTTGGCTGCTTATCACAGATGATGGAAGGCTTCGCACGGTTCGCGCAACACGCGGGTACAGGTTTCTTCACCGCGGCGGGCTAATTCCCGTTCGTCTACGCCGATCAGTTGACCGTCCTTGAAAACCACCTTCCCGTTGACCATGGTGAGTGCGACATTTCCGGTAACTCCTGTGCGTGCCAGCAGATTGCGCGGATCATGGAGCGTACCGGCCAATTCCAACACCCCAGAATCGACCATGAACAGATCCGCGCCTTTTTCGGGCTCCAGTGAACCCAGATCCGGCCTTCCAAGGGTTTTAGCTCCGTTCACCGTCGCAATTTTCAACATATCATAAGGAGAAATACAACCGCCGCGCTGTTTGCTATGCCACGCCTGCATCATCCACGCAGTACGCATGGAATCCAGCAAACTCGAGCTATCGTTAGTCGCGGAGCCATCGCAGCCGAGGCTTACACATACGCCTGCATCCGTCATCTGCTGGATGGGCAAAATGGGGAATCCTCCCAATATCGCCGGTCCCGGGCAATGGGATACGCCTGTTCCTGCTTGAGCAATCACCGTATACTCATCGGGCGTCAGTTCCCAACCATGCGCCAGCCAAACATCCTCGCCAATGAATCCGATTTCACCGCACCAGTCCAGCGTACGCTTCCCCCACCGTTCCATCATGATTTCGTTCTCACCCTCGCCCAGATGTGTATGCATCCGAACTTTTTTATCACGGGCAAGCTTAACCGTCTCAATGAAGGTATCAGGGTAGCAGTTGATCGGCTGGCAGGGTGCCAGAACAATCTGCGACATGGAAAACGGCGCAGGATCATGGTACAGGCTGATAATCCTTTCGCAATCCCGCAGGTATTCCTGTGTGGTTTCCAGCATGTTTTCCGGCATCGTGCTGCCTTCGCTGCGGGGCAGCGTGTTGGTGCCTCGTCCTGCGTGGTAGCGGATACCCAACAGATTTGCGGCCTCCATCTGCCGATCTACCGGTCGTTTCCCGGTGGCTTTGGTATAGCAATACTGATGATCAAAGGCACAGGTGCAACCGTGCTTTACCAAATCAGCCATAGCGGTTAGCGAAGAATAAAAGATGACCTCATCATCCACCAACTGAAAGATCCTGTAGATTTTATCCAGCCATTGGGGAACGGTCATGTTAGGGTAATCGATCGTTTTCAGATTTCGCACAAAAGTTTGAAAAAAATGGTGATGCGTGTTGATAAGTCCCGGATAGATGAATTTTCCCGTCGCATCAATCAGTTCATCATAGGAATCCTGTAAATGCGTTCCGATCTTCAGGATTTTTGGCCCCTGAATCAGTATATCGGAATCTTGGAATACCGTATCTTGCCGATCGCAACTCACAATTGCTTTAGCGTTGCGAATCATCACTGTCTTCTCGATCTTGCATCATCCTTTGCTAAGGTTTCAACTTATTATAAACTCTATAGTTACTATAGCTACAACCTATTCAGTGTTTTTATCCTGTTCTTGATTTTCATGATCGCTTTCTTAGGTGGAGACAGACTGATAAATCATACCTGACAAATCGTCTATTTGATTGGTACACACTTCAAAGGCCGAAGCATCATACTTCGGCCTTTTGCATCCTATGTATCTTTTGACTTGTAGTTAATGATAATCCAAGCAAAGGATCCGTTAGTATTTCTTCCGCTCATCTACGTTTCCATTCACGCTGCCCTGCGCTCGATAAAGCTATTCCCTACTTGAAACGGTTTACTTTTCCGTAAAGTAAATCAATCCACCACGCATATGTGTGGACAGATACCATAGTCGCAGATCAAAACAGATTTTGTCTCCCTCATCGCTTGCGTATGCCGACAAATTCGTACTGCTGATATCCGCGCTGGTGATGGTAATCCAGTGCCAAGCTTGAATGTTTTTCACTCTGCCTTTGTTGAGGTTCAAAAAGGCAATGGGACAGTCAGCCGTCAGTCCTGCTTCTACAAATTCTGCCAGTTCCTCTACGGGAGCCCGATTCTTGCGCATGTTGCCATGCACCTCAAAAGTATGCGATTGTAAAGAAAGCCCGCGACTCGTTGAAAACCCGGCTACTCCGTCCGTATACATCTCCACACGGTTTAACCCCATGTTTCCCGGGGTCACAAACTTGTACATTTCTTCCATATGGGCGGAGAATAGACTTTTACGCATATCTTCGCCTGCATAGAGGTTGCGTAGAGAAGGTCGTGTCCAAGCCAGATAGGCTGTGACATTTGCAGCACAGGTTGGCCCGCAACCAGCCCTGCGATGCCATTCGTCCGCGTACCACTCCTGATCTCCGCCAAAATAGGGGCGCATAGCGGTCTCATCTGAGATATTCAAAACATCCGGGTGCAAAACGGAAAAAATCATTAATTACCTCGCAAGAAAGAAATTTCTCCGTTATTATAGCGCAACCTGCATTAAACCGCAAATCCAGCAGAAATTTTCGCGGCAGCATCAGTCCTATAGCAAAAAAGCATCCTCTGTCCATCCTATTAAAAGGTTGAGTAAAGGTTGAGCGTGATCGTAGTTTGAATTTCGAACTCCCTCCTGTCTACTCCTGGTATCCGCCAAACTGATCCATCATTGATCGATCGATTCAATACGTATCTGCTCTACTGTCATCCATCTCAAAGAATCCCTGTTGAAATGTTCTTTTCCTGTTTCTGCCCAATATTTCGTCACAGAAGAATTGCAACAAAGCGAGGATATGTGTATGCTAATAGAGTAATGCTAACTCATGATTGAATTTCCAAATCCCAGGGGGAATAGATGCTGCGAGGTGCTGTGAATGACCAAGTATATACTCAAGCGGTTGGGCATGATGTTAATGACTTTGTTCTTAATCATCCTGCTCACCTTTATCCTGATGCATAGTGTTCCCGGTGGGCCATTTACCCGCGATAAACAGGTAGCGCCTGCCGTTCTGGCCGCACTGGAAGCGAAATATAACTTGAATGATCCGCTGCCTGTGCAGTTTTTTTCCTACTTTTCGGGGCTGCTGCGGTTTGATCTCGGGCCAAGCTTTAAATATACCGGAAAATCTGTCAATGACTTTATCGTTAACGGTTTCCCGTTTTCAGGGCGGCTTGGGCTGATAACCCTTGTGTTTGTGTTGCTCACAAGCATCCCCATGGGTATTGTGGCATCGCTCAAAAACGGTCGATGGCAGGATATGCTCCTGATGGCACTGGCGACATTGGGGGTAACCATTCCCAGTTTTGTGATTGCAGCCGGGCTCATGTATGTGTTTGCCTTCCAACTTAAATGGTTGCCAATCTTTGGTGTGGACGACTGGAAGGGCTATATCCTGCCAATGGTTGCGCTGGGCGGTTATTCCATCAGCTTTTTAGCAAGGCTGATGCGCTCCAGCCTGTTGGAGGTTATGGGGCAGGATTACATCCGAACCGCGAGAGCCAAGGGCATCAGCGAAATGCGCGTTATTACCCGGCATGCTTTGCGAAACGCGATCATCCCTGTGGTTACCGTTCTTGGCCCCACCGTCGCTAATCTTCTTACCGGCAGCTTTGTGATTGAAAAAATCTTTGCTATCCCCGGTATGGGGTCTTACTTCGTCAACAGTGTCACCCAGCGCGATTACACTACCATCATGGGCATGACGGTGTTCTACGCGGCGTTCCTGATTACGATGGTATTTATTGTGGATCTGTTCTATGTCATGATCGATCCAAGGATCAAATATGAGTGAGTTTGGAGAGGGTTCGTTCGTGAGTGAGTGGGAACGGGTAAAGACAAATACACGCGACATGGAAAAAATCTGGTCCACGCCGCGAACCTTTGCGGGGGACGTATGGTTTCGCTTTCGTAAAAAGCCAACAGCGCTGGCTGGATTCTTGTTGGTGTTATTTCTATTGGCCTTTGCACTTCTTGGGCCTTTGTTTACTCCTTACAGCTATTCTGATCAATCTCTGACATTGGCAAACATCCCCCCGATTTTAAGTGTGACGGAAGCATCAAACGGTAATTACCTGTATATAACCCCCGCAATGAAGGTTATCCAAATCGGGCGAGACGGAAAACTTTTGGGTCAACTGCGAAAAATCAAGGATGACGATACGTTACGTCGCATTTCCTTTACGCTGGATGACGCTACCGTTGTTTATCTGGATTACACCGTAAAGCCCGCTGCCATGCTGGACAGCAACGGCATGCGCAGCCCCGCCGATAAACAGGTGTGGAATACTTCCTTCCTGTTGGGTACTGATCAGCTGGGGCGCGATATCCTTACCCGCTTGATGTACGGCATGCAAATTTCGTTGTTGGTCGCCTTTGTTGCCGCCACCATCAATATGGTGATCGGCATCCTGTACGGTGGTATCGCAGGCTTTTTAGGTGGGCGGACGGATGCCATTATGATGCGCATCGTGGATATTATCAGTACTATCCCGTTGACGCTTTATGTGATTCTCATCAAGGTCACGCTGGATAACGGGCTTTTCAGCATTATACTGGCATTATCGAGCGTTTACTGGGTAGATATGGCGCGTGTGGTGCGCGGGCAGGTGTTGAGCCTAAAGCAGCAGGAGTTTGTGCTTGCTTCAAAATCCATCGGTTCCAGCAACCGCACCATTATGCTAAGCCATCTCATTCCCAATGCTATGGGTCCAATTTTGGTCACGGTAACCATGCTTATCCCCAGCGCCATCTTTGTAGAAGCGTTCATGAGCTTTATCGGCATCGGCATCGCGCCGCCCATGGCCAGCCTTGGCACCATGTGCAACGATGCGATGGAAGCCCTGCGGAGCAATCCTTACCAGCTTTTCCTGCCGGCACTTGCCATCTGCCTGATCATGTTTGCTTTCAACTTTGTAGGCGATGGCTTGCGTGACGCATTGGATCCCAAGCTGAAAAAGTAACTTTCCAAAGGAGACAGACATGTCAAACCTCTTAGAAATCAATAACCTGAGGACCTCCTTTCTCACCAGCGGCGGCGAGGTGCAGGCGGTGCGCGGGGTCAGCTTGAGCATTGGGCGTAGCGAAAGCGTCGGCATCGTGGGTGAATCCGGCTCCGGCAAAAGCGTGACATTTTTATCCGTGTTACGCCTGTTAGCCTCTACAGGCCGTATACAGGGCGGTGAGATTCTGTTTGAGGGGAAAGACCTGGTGGGCATGAGCCGCAAGGAACTGCGTGCCATACGCGGCAACCAGATTTCCATGATTTTTCAGGACCCGATGAGCAGTTTGAACCCGCTCATCCCTGTAGGCAAGCAGGTGAGCGAAATGTTATGGTCGCATCACCACGCCATGCCAAAATCGGAACAGGAACAGCACACGCTGGAACTGTTCCGCATGGTGAAGATTCCAGAACCGGAAAAGCGCATCAAGAGCTTCCCTCACGAGTTTTCCGGCGGCATGCGTCAGCGGGTGATGATCGCCATGGCGCTCGCCTGTCGACCCAGTTTGCTGATTGCCGATGAGCCTACCACCGCACTGGATGTTTCTATACAGGATCAGATTCTCAAGCTTATGCGAAAGCTTCAGGCTGAGGTAGGCATGAGCATCCTGTTCATCACGCACGATCTTGGGGTGGTGGCAGAACTTTGCAGTCGGGTGATTGTGATGTACGGCGGGCTGGTGATGGAGGAAGCGCCTATCGACGCACTTTTCGAAAACCCGATGCACCCCTACACGCGAGGTCTATTAGCCAGTATTCCCAGCATAGATCAGGATAAAGCCAAACGATTGACTCCCATTGCCGGTTCTCCGCCGGATATGATCCATCCTCCCATGGGTTGCCCGTTTGCACCGCGATGCCCAAATGCGCGCGGTATCTGCCAAACAAAGATGCCTCCCTATACCTCTGTCGGCGAGGGGCGGCGCAGCATGTGTTGGTTGCTTACGCCGGAAGCGCCTCTCACGGATAATCCCTTTAAAAGCGGTGGGGAGGTGTGGGCATGAGCAGTAGTCCGTTGCTCAGGGTAACCGACCTTACCAAACACTTTGCGGTACGCGGCGGCGGCCAAAGGGTTGTTCACGCAGTCGATCATGTTTCCTTCGATATTGAGCGCGGCACCACCCTTGGCTTGGTGGGCGAATCCGGTTGCGGCAAATCCACCTGCGCCCGCACGATCATCCGCATTTACGAGCCTACCGCCGGGCGGATCGAGCTGGATGGGCAGGACATTACCGCACTTACTCCGCACGAGCTTTTACCGGTGCGTCGTAAAATGCAGATGATTTTTCAAGACCCCTATGCGTCCCTCAACGCCCGCATGACGGTACGCGACCTGATTGCCGAACCGATCAATGCCCACCACATGGCCCCAAACCGCGCCGCCGCCGATGAAATGATTTTTGAGATGTTGGAAAAGGTCGGGCTCACTCGCGAGCATGCCAATCGCTATGCCCACGAGTTTTCGGGCGGACAGCGCCAGCGTGTTGGCATCGCACGAGCCCTGATTTTACGTCCGGAGCTGGTCATTTGCGACGAACCTATCAGCGCGTTGGATGTGTCCATTCAAGCGCAGATTGTGAACATGCTGCGCGATTTTCAACAGGAGTTGGGGCTTACCTACCTGTTCATCGCCCACGACCTATCCATGGTTCGCTATGTAAGCGATCATGTAGGCGTAATGTATTTGGGACAGCTGGTGGAAAAATGCCCCTCGGACGAAATCTACAAGCATCCACTGCACCCCTACACACAGGGGCTTCTGGCAAGTATTCCCATTCCCGACCCCAAACTTGCGCGGCAAAAAACCGCCAGCGGCTTGGAAGGCGACCTGCCAAGCCCCATTGATCCACCGACCGGCTGCCGTTTCCATACTCGCTGCCCGTATGCCATGGCGGTTTGTCAAACGCAGGAACCTCCGCTTTGTCAGGCGGCTCCCGGCCACTACGTAGCCTGTCATTTGCATCCCCAAACGGATTGTAACGCTTAAAGCGTTTCAATAGAATCAAATAAAGGAGGACACACCCAATGCGGAAACATCTCGCACTTTTGCTGGCTCTCCTTCTCGTGGTTGCCGCGCTGCCCCTGACCGGAGCAGTTGCCGCGCCTGCGCAGGAAATTACCTTTGCCCTGCACAACGAGCCCGATGGCATCGACCCCAGCGTCACCAACAATAGCTTTGCCTCTCCTTTCCTGGCGAACTGCTTTGAAGGTCTGGTAACGTATGACACCACTACCGGTTCACTGGTAGGCGGCGACGCTGAAAGCTGGACCATCAGCGATGATGGCACCGTGTACACTTTCACCCTGCGCGACGGCCTGAAATGGTCGGACGGTAGCCCCCTTACTTCGCAGGATTACCTGTACACCTTCAAGCGCATCCTGACCCCTGCCACCACTGCCCAGTACCTGAGCATGCTGACCGATTACATCGTCGGCGCACAGGAATACTATGACGGCACTGGCACCGAAGATGCCCTTGGCATCAAGGCTCCGGATGATAAAACCCTTGTGATCACCTTGAAGGCTGCCACGCCCTACTACATCGACATCCTCACCATGTGGACCTTTAGCCCCGTGCAGAAGGCCACTGTGGAAACCAATGGCGATAAGTGGACCACCAGCCCCGACACCTACGTTTGCAATGGCCCGTTCAAAATTAGCGAAATGAACATGGGCGAAAGCGTTGTGTTGGTGAAAAATCCCGAGTACTATGATGCTGCTAAGGTCAACCTTGAAAAGATCACCTTCCGCTACATCACCGACATGTCCACCGCACTGCTTGCCTACGAGTCCGGTGAGATCGACGGTTCCCGCAGCTTCCCCTCCTCCGATTATGCCCGTTTGAAGGCGGAAGATGCCGGTATCGTGTCCGTTCCTTCCTACGGCACTGTGTTCTACAACTTCAACTGTGCCAAAGCGCCGTTTGACAATGTGCTCGTACGCAAAGCCTTCAACCTCGCGGTAGACCGTACCTCCATCATCGACGATGTGGTGCAGATTCCCGCAGAGCCTGCCTATAGCTTCATCGCCCCCGGCTATGTCGTGGACGGTAAAGATTTCGTGGATGGCCGCTCTACTTTTGACCTTGGCCCCACCGCCAATGTCGAAGCCGCGCAAGCCGCTCTGGCGGAAGCCGGCTATCCCAATGGCGAAGGCTTCCCGGAAATAACGCTTTCCTACTACACCAACGATACCGTGAAGAAGGTAGTAGAAGCGATGGCCGAGATGCTCCAAACCAACCTGAACATCAAGGTCAAAATTTCCAACGAAGAATGGGCTATCTACTATCCCAATGTGCAAGCTGGCAATTATGATCTGTGCGCCATGGGCTGGAGTGCCGATTATCTACACCCGATGACGTTCCTGCCGCTGCTCAAAACCGGCGACCTCAACAATCTGGGTAAGTATTCCAACCCCGCATACGACGCGCTGGTGGAAAAGGCGCAAAGCGAAGTCGACCCTGCAGCCGCTCTGGCAACCATGCAGGAAGCCGACAACCTTGCCTCCGCCGAGTATCCGGTGCTCAACCTGTACTACAAGGCGAACATGATGCTCATGAAACCAACCGTACAGGGCTATTACCTCAACGCTTCGGATATGCTGTACCTGAAGACCGCCAAAGTTACGGAGTAAGCTACTCCTATCTCATGAAAACGGGGGCTG
>Ga0302293_10000034_pt1 | contig 80762 bp, 67 predicted proteins | sample III_Fen_N2_2_FD_198758 | JGI IMG/M metagenome (GOLD analysis project Ga0302293, IMG submission 198758) | Peat permafrost microbial communities from Stordalen Mire near Abisko, Sweden - III_Fen_N2_2 | ecosystem: Environmental > Terrestrial > Soil > Wetlands > Permafrost | place: Sweden: Abisko...
GAATCAAGATGCTGTAAACCTGAAAAGGGTTTAATTTCTTATTATTTTATTGAATTTTGCGGAAAAAACCTTAAAAGGTAATCGTGTTATTTGTATTTGTCCCGTAGGGACGTAATATGGTAACGATGACTTACACAACTAATCTTCTGCCCCATCGGGGCAGGACATTTCCAATATAATTATAATGTATGTCTCGACCCTACGGGGCGATCGGAAAACGCAACGATCGTTGCTACGATATTATGTCCCTACGGGACTTCTTTCCTATGTTCAATATTTATGAGCATAAAAAAACCTCCGTGGTTTACACGAAGGTTTTGAGGTCTCGAGCGGATTCGAACCGCTGTACGCGGTTTTGCAGACCGCTGCCTAGCCGCTCGGCCACGAGACCAGTTGAGCTTGGGCGACAAAAATACTAAATTTTTCTATTCTACGATGTCCAATTTCCTTCTTCGATGATTATTGCTACGTTTTGCACATCACCGTTGATAGGGGGACAGAGCTTAACTACCTTTACACGAACGGCTTCCAGTTGGTGAACCTCTTGTTGTAAACGATTCACAATTCGTTGTCCCACATGCTCAATCAATTTGGAACGAATGGCCATTTCTTCGGTAACAATTCTGTTAACTTGAACATAGTCAATGGTTTCCGCAAGTTCGTCTGATGCAGCTGCTTCCGAAAAATCAGTTTTCATACACACATCAACCGTATAATGACCTCCAATTCGTCCTTCTTCCTCTAAACAACCGTGAAAGGCGTAGAGCTTAATCGAATTGACTTCTATCAGGTGTTTCATTGCTTAACCTAAAACGGATAAACCTTGATCCATACGTGCCAAACATTCTTCTTTACCAAGGAATGCTGCTATTTCAAACATGCTTGGTCCGGTTCCAGCTCCCGTTACCAACAAACGGAACAACGGCAACACTGCACCGATTCCCAATTGTTTTTCTTCAAGGAATGCTTTGAACGTTGTTTCAATCGATGTCGGAATAAAGTCCGAAAGATTCACCAATCGTTCTTTCCATTCACCCATTAAAGCAGCCGATTCAGGTTTCCATTTTTTGGCTACCGTTTGTTCGTCAAAACTTTCCGGACGATCAAATAAGTAAGCACCTTCCGTCATCATGTCTTTCACGAAGGTTGCGCGCTCTTTCATCAAGTGACAAAAAGCGGCCAATTGTGCATCCGTTACTTCGACATCAAATTCTTTTCTGAAAAGCGAAGCCAATTCTTCATCTGTACTTGCTTTGAGGTATTGTTGTTGAAACCACTTCGTTTTATCAGGATCAAATTTAGCACCTGCTTTACCAACACGGTCTAATGTGAATGCCTCGATCAGTTCATCCATGCTAAAGATCTCTTGTGTAGTTCCTGGGTTCCATCCCAAAAATGCCAACATGTTGATAAATGCTCCGGGCAAATAACCGTTTTCGCGGTAACCCGAATACAATTCACCGTCAGCTGTTATCCAATTGGTTGGAAATACCGGAAAACCTAAACGATCGCCATCACGTTTCGATAGTTTACCGTTACCATCAGGTCGTAACAATAACGGAAGGTGAGCAAATTTAGGTGCTTCCCAACCGAATGCTTCGTACAATAAAACGTGTAGCGGCGCAGATGGCAACCACTCTTCTCCACGAATCACATGCGTAATTTCCATGGTATGATCATCAACGATATTTGCCAAGTGGTAAGTAGGCATTCCGTCGCTTTTGAACAATACTTTATCATCTAAGTTATTCGTGTTTACAAGCACCCATCCGCGAATGACATCTTCAAAACGTACATCTTGATTACGTGGCATTTTCATGCGAATAACGTATGGTTCACCTGCTTCCAAACGTGCTTTTACATCGTCTGCAGAAAGGGTCAATGAGTTTTTCAAAGAAGCGCGCGTTACACTATTGTATTGCCAGTTGGGCATTCCCATTTGTTTGGCTTGCTCACGCACGTTATCCAATTCTTCGGGTGTATCGAATGCGTAATACGCTTTGTCGTTTTTCACCAATTCTTCAGCGTACGGCTTATACATTGCTTGACGCTCGCTTTGAACGTAAGGACCATAGTTGCCACCAATTCCAGGACCTTCATCCGGAGTAATGCCGCACCATGCCAATGCATCCATAATATAATCTTGTGCACCCGGAACAAAACGCGTCTGGTCTGTATCTTCGATACGGATGATAAACGTACCGTTGTTCTTCTTGGCAAACAAGTAGTTATATAATGCAGTTCTAACGCCACCCATGTGAAGTGGTCCTGTCGGTGATGGTGCAAATCGCACGCGTACTCCTGAGTTCATGAAATTGTATTTTGGTGGCAAAAGTAAGGATTAATTGAGCCAATTTATTGTAAAAGTGTACTGGTAGCAGATTTCGTAGTGTTGAATCGATTGTGCTTTTGTAACTTAGTATGTTGTTGTATTTAATAAGAATCTTTTTATGTCAGCTTTTGATCGCCTATTAGAGCAGATTGACGCCTTCATTCGCAAATATTATAAGAATGAAATGCTGAAAGGCGTTTTGGTATTTGTAGGGTTCCTGTTGAGCTCGTGGTTGTTGGTGAGTACACTCGAATATTTTGGACAGTTTAGTTCAACCATTCGATTTATCCTCTTGGTTTCATTCATTCTTGGAAACGGGTATATCCTGTTTAATTACTTTATGAAACCGCTTTTGCGTTTGTATTCGTTTGGAAAGCGGATCAATCGTTACCAGGCTGCGCGAATTATCGGATCCTTTTTTCCGGGTATTTCTGATCGCTTACTTAACACTCTTCAGTTAAATGAAGCCCACAATCCGAATGACAGAAGTTTTGAATTATTGCGAGCTAGTGTTGCGCAACGCTCCAATGAATTAACTGCCGTTCCGTTTGTGGATGCCGTTCGTTTTGAAGAATCTCGGCGTTATTTGAAGTTTGTGATTCCGGTTGCTCTACTGTTCTTATGCATCGGTGTTTTTGTACCGGCTTTGTTGGTTGAAGGATCTTCCAGTATTGTGAATTACGAAAAGGCACAACCTGCTCCGTTTAGTTTTCAGTTGTCGAGTGATTTGAATGCGGTGAATGAAGGAGAATCGGTTGATGTAAAAGCTACAATTAGTGGTCGCGAAATTCCGGATAAGGTATACATCGTTTCGGATCGTGGTCGTTTCCTGATGAAGAAAACGCGTAAAAACGAGGTGACTTATACCTTCGAAAACATGAAGGCTTCCACCGATTTTCACTTCGAATCGGGTGATGTAGGTTCTGATGCTTTTCATATCAATGTGATCGGAAAATCTTCTTTAGGCAAACTGGTAGCCGAATTAAACTACCCGAAATACCTCAATAGAAAACCCGAAATTGTTTCCAATATTGCTGATTTAGATATCCCTGAAGGGACGCAAATTAACTGGCGGATCGCTGCTAAAAACGTGAAGAGTATTGCTGTTACATGGCACGATTCAACGCTTGTGTTTAATTCTTCAGATGTTGCTTTCTCGGGTAAATACCGCTCTTCGGGTGAAATGAGTTTTGCGTTAAAGAATAGCGTTACTTCAAAGATTGATACATCAACCATTCAATTGAAAGTGGTGAAAGACGCTTATCCTTCTATCATGGTTAGCGAAGAAACAGATAGCGTTCGTGCCAGTGTAAAAGCGTTCGGTGGTTTGGTTTCTGACGATTACGGATTGAACTCACTCACGTTTCATTATGTGATTACGAAGAAAACCGGAAAGGAAATCAAACGCAGTATGTCTGTTCAACGTGTTTCAGGTACGTCCGAAAAATTTGGTTTTGCGGTCGATTTCAGCCGTGAGGATTTAGATGTCGAAGATAAAATCACGTATTATTTTGTGGTTTCCGACAATGATGGGGTGAATGGTTCCAAGTCAACAAGATCGCAATCGTTCGTTTATGAACTTCCTACGTTGGAAGATTTGAACGAGAAGCGTGATCAGGTTCAAAAGGAAGCGCAAGCCGAATTGGACGAAATCATGAAAAAGGCAGAAAAGTTTCAACGAGATGTTGATAAACTACAGAAATCGCTCGCCAACAAAAAAGGTGATTTCAAAACCATGGAGCAGATTCAGCAATTGCAGCAAGATCAGCAATCGTTGCAGGAACAGTTGGAAAACGTGCAGGAGCAATTGAGCGAAAGCATGGAGGAAAAGAATCAGCTTTCCGAAGTGGATGAAGAACTCTTGAAACAACAGGAAATGATTGAAGAGTTGATGAAAGAAGTGATGGACGATGAGCTCAAAAAGCTATTGGACGAACTGGAAAAACTCTTGCAGAATAATCAACAAAATGAACTGAAGGAAGAATCGGAAAACTTGGATCAGTCTTCGGAAGAAATGAAAAAGCAATTGGATCGCACAATGGAAATGTTGAAACGTTTGCAGGTGAATGAGAAGATTGATGACATTGAAAAGGAATTGGATCAATTGGCCGAAGAGCAGAAAGAGTTGAAAGAAGATATTCAGGAGAATAAATTATCGAAAGAAGAAGGCCTTAAAAAGCAGGATGAAATTGACAAGAAGTTTGATGAGTTGAAAGAAGATATGAAAGAACTCAAGGACTTGAATGAAGATTTGCAAAAACCGATGGAGTTGGGTGATTTCCAAGAACAGCAAGATGCGATCGATCAGGAAATGAAAGAGGCTTCTGAACAATTGCAAAAAGAGAAGAAATCCAAGGCTGGCGAAAACCAACAAAAAGCTTCGGATGGAATGAAGCAGTTATCCGATCAATTGAACAATGCGCAAGAGCAATCTAATAAAAAGCAAAACGAAGAAGACATGGGTCTGTTGCGCATTTTGTTGGAAAACTTGATGGCGTTGAGCTTTGATCAGGAAAGCAACTTGCAAGCTTTTGCTGATGTACGCGACACAGATCCTGCTTACCGAAAACTGGGTCGTAAGCAACGTAGTATTATTGATGACACGAAAGTTGTTGAAGATAGTTTGATGGCTTTAGCCAAACGTCAACCCAAGATTGCGACGTTTATCGACAAGGAATTGCACGAGATTAAATCCAATTTCCGATTGATGATCGACGAGATGGATGAGCATCGTCGCCGTGAATTGAGTCAGCACCAGCAGTTGGTTATGACGTCTTATAACAACCTTGCTTTGTTGTTGAATGAGAGTTTGCAAAGTATGCAGCAGCAAGCACAGGCTCAGAGCAAACAACCCGGAAGTGGTTCTTGTGAGAATCCGGGCGGTTCTGGTAAGAAACCCGGTGAAGGGATGTCGGGTGAAGACATGAAAGAAATGCTGAAAAAGCAACTCGACCAAATGAAGAAAGGTCAGAATCCGGGTGGTAAAGAACCGGGAGATAAACCCGGTCAGAATGGTAAACCCGGAAGTCAGGGAATGCCTGGATTGGGCAATAAGGAAATTGCGAAAATGGCTGCGCAACAAACGGCTATTCGTCAACGTTTGGAGCAAATCCGAAATGAGATGAACAAGGAGGGTCAAGGAAAAGGAAATGGGTTAAATCCGTTGATTAAGGAATTGGAGCAACAAGAGAAAGATTTGATCAATAAGAATTTTAGTCCGGAGATGATTCGTCGTCAACAAGACATTCTTACACGTTTATTGGAAAGTGAGAAGGCGCTGAAAGAAAGAGGTTTCGAAGAAAAAAGAGAAGCCGAAACAGGAAAAGAGCGCAATTATGGTAACCTTATTCGATTTGATGAGTATAATCGTCAAAAGCTCGGTCAAATTGAATTATTACACAATGTGGATCCCTTGTTGTCAAAGTATTATAAGGATAAAGCAAGCGAATATTTCAACAGAGCTCAGTAGTACTTATTTAAATGTATTGTGAGGCAATGAAGCAAGGTTATACTCTTATTGATTCGTTAACCATTCGTTCTGAACTTGATAATCTACCTGTAGTAGAATCGCTGATTGATAAAGTGTGTCAATCGGTTGGTGTGCACGAAGACCTTTATGGAAATGTGTTAATTGCGGTTACTGAAGCAGTAAACAATGCAATCATCCATGGAAATAAAATGGATAAAGATGCTGCTGTAGAATTGAGTGTTTTTGATGACGCTGAATCTTTTGGGTTTAGTGTGGCTGATGCCGGACCGGGGTTTGATTATAAAAACCTCCCCGACCCTACTGCTCCCGAGAATATTGAAAAAGAACACGGTCGAGGTGTTTTCCTGATGCGCAACCTCGCTGATGAAGTTGAGTTTAACGACCGTGGAAATGAAGTGTTGGTCTTATTCCATAAATAAATGGTAGAAATACATATCGAAGATGTTGAAGAAGTTCCGGGTATTAACTCGGAATTTTTGTTTGCATGGTTTATGCAAGTGTGTGAAGTTGAAAAGAAATCGCTGGGTGATATCACTGTGATTTTTTGTTCGGATGATTATCTTCTAGAGATGAATCGCACCCACCTGAACCATGATTATTATACGGATATCATCACGTTTGATTATTCTGTTGATGATGATGTGAGTGGTGATTTGTTTATCAGTGTTGATCGGGTTGCTGATAATGCGCAGGAATTGTCCAATTCTTTTACTGATGAATTGAACCGTGTTTGCGTTCATGGTCTCCTTCACCTCTGTGGTTTTAAGGATAAATCTCCCGAAGATGAATTGTTGATGCGTTCGAAAGAAGATGAGATGTTGGGTCTTCGTGTGTTCCACGTGAAACATTTATCTTGATTGTTATTTTGATTTCTTGTTTTGTTCCACGTGAAACATTTTCGGTTGATCCTTGTTTGAGTTGTAATTTTGTTCCACGTGAAACATTGTTGGTATGTTGAAAGAGTATGATGTAATTGTTGTGGGTGGTGGTCATGCTGGTTGTGAAGCTGCGAATGCAGCGGCAAAATTGGGGTGTAGTGTGTTGTTGGTGACAATGAACATGAATACGATTGCACAAATGAGTTGCAATCCTGCAATGGGTGGTGTTGCGAAAGGACAAATTGTGCGTGAAATTGATGCGCTCGGCGGTGGAAGCGGAATTGTTTCCGACTTGAGTGCGATCCAGTTTCGAATGCTCAACCTTTCGAAGGGCCCTGCTATGTGGTCACCCAGAACCCAAAATGACCGCATGAAGTTTGCTGAAGAGTGGCGTTTGTTGCTCGAGCGAAATCCAAATGTTGATTTTTGGCAGGATATGAGCAATGGTTTGCTTGTTGAAGGCGGTAAAGTGGTTGGAATCAAAACCGGATTGGGTTTGCCTATTTATGGTAAATCGGTTGTGTTGACCAATGGAACCTTTTTGAATGGATTGATTCACTTGGGTGAAAAACAATTTGGCGGTGGTCGTGTTGGAGAGAAAGCTTCTTTCGGAATCACGGAAGATTTGCTCGCTTTGGGTTTTGAAGCCGGACGAATGAAAACGGGTACTCCCCCACGCATCGATGGTCGCTCATTGGATTATTCGAAGATGGAAATTCAAGAAGGCGATGAGAATCCTTCGAAGTTTTCCTATTCGGATACGAAACCACTGGCTGTTCAGCGACCTTGTCATATTACGTATACCAATGAAGAGACTCATGAATTGTTGCGTGAAGGGTTTGATCGTTCACCAATGTTCAATGGTTCTATTAAAAGTTCGGGCCCTAGATATTGCCCGAGTATTGAAGATAAAATCAATCGGTTTGCTGAAAGAGATCGCCATCAGATTTTTGTGGAACCTGAGGGATGGAATACAATTGAAATCTATGTAAATGGGTTTTCAACTTCTCTTCCGGAAGATGTTCAGCAACGAGCTTTGCGTTCCATTCCTGGTTTCGAACAAGCAAAAATGTTCCGCCCAGGTTATGCTATCGAGTATGACTACTTCCCCCCTACTCAGCTGAAACATACTTTAGAGACTAAATTAGTTGAAGGTTTGTATTTTGCTGGGCAGATTAATGGAACCACAGGATATGAAGAAGCAGCTTGTCAAGGATTGATGGCTGGAATTAATGCAGCGTTGAAAGTTCAGGAACGTGAATCCTTTATTTTGGGTCGCAGTGAAGCTTATATTGGAGTGTTGATTGATGACTTAATTACAAAAGGCACGCAGGAACCTTACCGTATGTTTACCAGCCGTGCTGAATATCGAATTTTATTACGTCAGGATAATGCGGATGTTCGGTTAACGCCATTGGCACACAAATTAGGGTTACAAGACAATGCTGCTTTGGAGCGTGTAACTAAAAAGACTGCCGCAGCAAATCAACTAATGAGTGCGTTGCGTAAAGAAGGTGTTTCACCAAGTGTGGCAAATCCTTTTTTAGAAGGTGTAGGCAGTTCTTTGTTAACGCAACAAGTTAAATTGTCCTCAGTTATTACTAGACCTCATGTAACGATGGATCATGTGTTAGCGATGAGTGATTCTGTGAAAGAATTAGCTGCTCAGCTAACCTTGGAGCATGAAGATGCAGTAGAACAAGCAGAGATATTATTGAAGTATGAAGGGTATATTGCTCGTGAAGAAGAAGTGGCGCTGAAATTGTCGCGTTTGGAATCACTAGCTATTCCTGATTCTGTAGATTATAAGTTATTGGGGAGTTTAAGTAGCGAAGCGAAAGAGAAACTCTCAAAAATTCGACCGGTTACTATAGGTCAGGCCTCACGTGTAAGTGGAGTTTCACCAAGTGATATTTCGGTTTTATTAATTCATTTAGGAAGATAAACGTTTCACGTGGAACATACATTAGCACACAATTGTCCGGCTTGTAATCATAACCAGGCAACATCTTTTTTAGAAGTACCAGATCATTTCTTAAGTAAGGAAGTCTTTACGTTATTAACTTGCGATAACTGCAGGTTGGTTTATACGACTCCCCGACCGTCTTTGGAAACAATCGGTAATTATTACAAGTCCGAGGATTATGTTTCGCATAGTTCTACCAAAAAAGGATTGGTGAACAGCGTTTACAACAAAGTGCGCAACTTCACCTTGAATCAAAAGGTGAAATTAGTTAAGCGCTTGGTTACCGGTCGTGATTTGTTGGATGTGGGTGCCGGAACCGGACATTTCCTGAAGCGTGCGCAAGACAATGGTTTTTCTGTTCTCGGATTGGAACCGGATGAAGATGCACGCAAAGTAGCGCGCGAACAAAATAACGTGAATCTCCAAACCTTAGATTCACTTTCTACACTCACACCTTCTTCGTATGATTGTGTAACAATGTGGCATGTGCTTGAGCATGTTTACAATTTACAGGAAGACACCAAACAGATTGCTTCGTTGATCAAAGAAAAGGGTGTGTGGATCATTGCAGTTCCAAATCATACTTCGTTTGATGGAACGCATTACGGATCTTTTTGGGCTGCTTATGATGTGCCTCGTCACTTGTATCATTTTTCTCCGGCAACGATTGTTCCATTTATTGAACAATTAGGTTTTGCGTTGGAGGAACAATTGCCCATGAAGTTTGATGCATATTATGTTTCCATGCTAAGTGAAAAATACAAAGGCGGATCGTTGTTCAATGCTCTTCGAATTGGGTGGTTATCCAATATGCGCTCCAAGAACGGCAAATGCAGTTCTCAAATCTATGTTTTTAGGAAGAAATAGCATTTTTAGCCCTTTTCCGAGCGTTTTTCTTGATCTGATATAGAAACACCTTGGCGATGGGGAGAAATGCGCACCAAACAAGTGAAATTCTTAACGTTTTAATCGTTTTTCTGTATACCGAAGATGATTAAGCCGCCAACCAATACAATTAACAATACGGCCGGCCATCTGTTGCCTTGATTTCTTTGATGGATGGCATTATTCGATTGTTCGATTGTTTGATAACACGTGCCGTTGTAATACACTTCGTAAACCACAATTGTTCTAAAATGAGAATGCCCATCGTTTGTTTTGTGGTTTTCTTTCGTAGCTCTGTCAAAAGCAGTTTTCGATATGGCAACCGTGATACTGTCACCTACTTTTGCTTTTACTTGTAAAGCTTTACTTCTTGCAGAATGCGGTTCAATCAAACGAAAGGTTAAGTTGTGGTCCTTGATCGCTGTTACGCTACCATGTAAGTGTTGTTTTCTGCGTTTGTGGCGTGTTTTTACAAGTTGAAAAGGTTCGTTGATCACTCCTTTTACTTCAATCAAGTCAGATTTTTCCAGTTTTGTGAGTGGCTTTTGAAACACGAATACACTGAATATTAGTGCAATAGCGCAGAATGTCACTAGAATAATTTTTGTGCTTTTTCGTTTCATCTTCGTTAGAATTAATTGATTTCTACCCAATCGCCATGCTCACGGATCAGTTCGATCAATGCATCCACAGCTTCGTCTTCCGACACGTTTTTGCGTACAACGGTTTTTTCTTTGTATAAGTTAATCTTCCCGGGACCGGTTCCTACATATCCGTAATCAGCATCGGCCATTTCACCCGGACCATTCACGATGCATCCCATGATTCCGATTTTGATTCCCTTCAGGTGTGAGGTGCGCGATCTGATTTTTGCAGTTGTTTCCTGCAGATCGAAGAGTGTTCTTCCACATGACGGACAAGAAATGTATTCCGTTTTGGAAATACGCGTTCTGGTGGCCTGTAGAATGCCAAACGAAAGTGAATTGAGGGCAATGGTTGGAATGTCGGCCGTAATCCATATACCATCACCAAAACCATCAATAAAGTGAATGCCGGCATCGCTTCCCGCATACAATTGAGTGGTTTCGATGTCGTTTAGGTCGTAGTGAAATTGAAGAATGACAGGTGAATGGCTGTTGTTTTCCGCCATTTCATATTGAAACTTGCGGATTTTTTGTGTTTTCTGTTGATCTTTCGTTGAAATAACAAACACTACCTGTTTCGTTGGAAGTGATTCTACAGCTATTTCTTCATCCAGTGAAAGGAGAATAAATGCTTCAGTATCGGGTGTTAATTCACGGTATTCTTCAAGTGTGCAAAGCGGTAAAACTGTGGTATTTTGGTGCAGTTTCCATGAACTATAATTTTGCACAACGCGCAGCATTCCGGGCACTTCAAAATCGAGTGTGTTGTCACCGATAAACAATACATCGGCAGCAAGATCTTGAACGCTCCATTTGTCCAAATCAACCGAATAATTGTATCCTATTCCGAATAAATTAGTTGGTGAAATGTGCGTTTTTTGTGAAAAATCTGCTACGACTACCGGAACATGTTTGTTTCCAATTATTTGAACAGCAGTTGTTTCTCTTCTTGAATGTGAATAATAATTTACTTTATTAGTTGAACTATAAACCAAAGAAGTGTTGTTTTCTTGATTGAATTTTTCAACCAATTTTTGTGCAACCGGAATTTCAAATTCAGGATCTTCGGTTAACGATACGCGAATGGTGTCTCCGATTCCGTCTTCGAGCAAAGCACCTATGCCAACGGCCGATTTAATTCTTCCGTCTTCACCATCGCCTGCTTCGGTTACACCCAGGTGCAACGGATAATTCATTCCTTTCGATTTCATGGTTGCTACCAACAATCTGTAAGCTTGCACCATCACAAGCGTATTACTTGCTTTCATAGAAATCACTAGGTCGTGATAATCGTTTTTACGGCAGATTTCGATGAATTCCATAGCTGATATCACCATTCCCTCTGGCGTGTCGCCATAACGGCTTAAAATGCGGTCAGAGAGCGATCCGTGATTCGTTCCGATACGCATGGCGGTTTTGTTTTCCTTACACAACAAAACAAGCGGCGTAAATTTTTCTTCGATGCGCACTAGCTCTGCAGCGTAACTATCATCGTTGTAATCGATTTCTTCGAATTTCTTTTTATCGGCGTAGTTACCCGGATTCACACGAACCTTTTCGATCAATCGGGCGGCAATTTCCGCTGCATTTGGTGTGAAGTGGATATCGGCGACAAGAGGTGTATTATAGCCTCTTTTCACTAGTTCCGATTTGATAACACCTAAATTTTCGGCTTCTTTTTTACTAGGTGCGGTCAATCGAACCAACTCGCAACCGGCATCAATCATTCGAATGGATTGTTCCACAGAACCTTCGGTATCCATGGTGTCGGTGGTTGTCATTGACTGAATACGAATCGGGTTGTCACCACCTATTGCTGTGATTCCAATACGTACTTCGCGGGTTTGAAAACGTTTGCGATTAAAAAGATCGTCGCAAAACGGAAGAGTTTCACTAGCAGACATGTGCTTTTTGTTTGTACAACAAATGTACGCATTCAATGTTTAAGCTAAGGCAGGACTTCGGGAATGTGACGTACCAATTTATTAGCATTTGTAGAGAGATAAACAAAGTGTTGGTTTTGTAGGAAATTGTCCTCAACTAGTCCGGCGGTTTTTAAAACGGTAATGTGTTGGGTAACGGTTGGCAATGATAATTTTACCACCTTACAAAGGTAGTTGTGTGTAGAAACATTGTGTTCGGATAAATGCTGCAGAATTGCCACTCTTGCCGGATGTCCGATTGATTTTGCTACTTCGGCTAATTGCAGCTGGGAAGAAGAATATTGGTCTTTTTTTGAGGCACCCATAGGATCTTTTCTTATTTAAGTTAGTGAAAAAGATCATTTTGATGCAAATGTTAAAGGTGGAAAAAACGATTTTTTTCGGGTAGTTGGAAGATGGAGTTGTTTGATTTTGTTGTAATTATTTGATTTTCAAAAAGATAGTAATATTGCAATATTGATTTTTTATTAGAATTTAAATTAAACAGCTATATATCAGGTTTTTATAAATTTTTGAGCACCTTTTTAAACTGTTTCCAAGCTACAATTTTAGCATTGTTTCAATTGAAAAACCAATGTAATATACTGATAATTAAGCACATAGTAATATTGCAATATTATTCAATGAGAATGGGGTTTGAAAACAGATGATTCCTTATTTTCGTACCATGCATCTCGATGAAATCCTTCAATTCTGTCTGCAGCTCAAAGGAACAACAGAACATTTTCCGTTTGATCAGAAAACCTTGGTGTTTAAGGTGATGGGAAAAATGTATGCCTTAATTGATGTGGAAACACCCGATTCAATAAACTTGAAGTGTGATCCCGAACGAGCAATAGAGTTGCGTGAACGTTATGCATGCGTTTTGCCGGGTTGGCACATGAGTAAAAAACATTGGAATACGGTTTTGTTGAACAATGAGTTAAATACCAACGAACTGCAGGAATTGATTGTGCATTCCTATGAACTGGTGGTTTCTTCACTTCCTAAAAAATTACAGCATGAGTTGTCGATTGGATAAGTTTGTTTGGTTTGTACGACTGTGTAAAACACGTACGTTGGCAACGGAATTGGTACAAAAAGGGAAAGTAAAATTAAACGGATCAGGCGCAAAACCTTCTAAGGATGTAAAGGTGGGAGATACCATTTCTATCATTAAAAATAATGCAATATTCTCCTATAAAATCAAAGATTTACTTGATCGAAGAGTAGGTGCCAAATTGGTTGCCGATTACCTGATCGATGTAACCGATCCGATGGAATTGGAAAAATTCAAAACTTACCAGCAAGCACAAAGTGTATATCGGGAATATGGAACCGGAAGGCCTTCGCGCAAAGACCGTGATAATTTCGATTCGTTTTTCGAATGGCTGGAAGACGAAGATGAATTGCCAGCCGATCAGGAAGCTGTAGATGGAAAGTGATGTGGAATTTGAACATCGCCTCTGATCAATTTGTAAAATTCGGTTTCAAATTGGGCTAATTCCAGCTCATTGAAGTAATCTGACTGAAAAAGAGAACAACTTCCGGCTAGGTTTGTAGCCGTGTGAATGTAGTATAAATCAACACGTTTTCCATTGGAATCAACTGCATCGCGGAGTTTGAAGAAGTTTTCGTATTCCACAGATCCTGAATAATAATCACCAGCTCCCGAACCTAAGATCCGCAATTGGAAATAGGGTGATTGTGGCACATCTTCTTCATACCCAAACAGGTATTCCGATTCATTGATTTTTTTCCAATTACCAAGAAAAGTAAGGGATGTTTTTGCTTCAAGAAGCTGTATCAACGCAACCACAATTTTTAAATGTTCGTGTTTCAAGCTACGATCTCTGTCAATTGGCTCGCTCATTGTTTCTCTTGGTGTAACGGGAGTAACAGGAATTACCGGTCTTTGTTGAAGTGTAGAAAGCAGTTGTTCAAAGTCCGATTGCACCATCGCATTGGTATTGATGAAGTACGTTTTACGGCCCACTTTCATATCGATGTATCGAATTCTGCGGTACATTCTCACCACAATCGATGAAATGGCACTTCGATCAATGGTCCATTCTCTTTTTTTCAACGCATCGAAATAAAGGTGATGAACCGTTTTGGTATCTACCGTAACACCATATTGGGTCGTTGTATCCTGGTAAAAACGGCGCATTCGTTTGAAATGAAGGTAGGAGAACAAACACAACCCAATTGCGGGAATGAGGAATGCAATCATCATTCCTAAAAACAACGACACATCACTACCTGTTGCTTGCTGCGAAGCATTGAAAAAGAGCACAGCGAAAACAAGCATCAATAGGCCAAATCCACCGATGAAAAACAACTGAACGATATGTAAGGAGTTTTTCTTGTAGTAAAAAGGAAAAAAACGCATGACAAAGAGTTTTGAAAGTTACCAGCCACCGCCGCCACCGCCACCGCCACCTCCGCCGGAGAAACCACCGCCACCCGAACCACCTCCTGATGAGCTTGGTGGAGTGGAAGCTGATGAAATGGTACTGGATAAATCGCCAAAATCGAATGAATGCATACCCATGAGCATGGCACCGGTATACCAATAATGTCCGCCTGACATATGACTATCCAGTTCCGCCTGATCAAATTGACCGGTCCATTCTTTGGAAACGCCTAATGCGATAGCATACGGTAAGTTTTTCTCAAAATGCTCAAAATTCATGGTCGGTGGATTGGTTAACCGAATGCGCTCACGATCGGAATATTCCATGTAGAGCTTGAATCCGGCTAGTTCATCCATGCGCTTGCGGCCCAATTCCGTCGGTTGTTCAAACAGTAACCCGAAAATGATGTTCATAATCACAGTGAGCACAAAAAACAGAATCAAGATCCCGATATTTCCACCGAATAAAAAGCTTCCACCAATTCCGATTAATAACATCAGAATAGGAAAAATGTATTGTTTGGCTTTGAGATTGTTGCGTTTCAGGATGTACTTTTCCCCTTGATTTTCCTTGATTTCTGCGATTAAATCAAGCTGTGTTTGTTGCAGGTTTTTGTTGTAAGATCCTTGCGTAATATGAACAATTCCCCCGTGGGCAAACAAATCGTTGTAAAGCATTTCTTCCGATGGCAGCAATTGATCTTTCTTCCAAGCAGTTTCTTCCGTTCGTTTGATCGTGTAGAGTTTTTTAGAGAACATGCCACCTGTTTCCTGTACATCAATCGTCAAGCGACCTTTGGTGGCCAAACCTACCAACTGACCGGTAAACATATTGGTAGTTCGACGGCCGTAATTATTCAAATAAGCCGCATCAGCTGGTGTAAATCCTTCCGGTGCTCCGTATTGGGGCATGATCACTCCCGGTTTCGGATCGCGACCATAACGGAGCCAGGTAACATAACTGTAAAGCAAGGTTATGATGAACCCAAGTAAGCCGACAATCCACAAAAAGTGCGATTTCACCCAATAAATGAAGTTATCGAAAGCCGTTGGGTAAGTCAGGTTGTTTTTATTCCAAGCAACCGCAACCGTCATTCCTTCCGTAGCGCTAAATGCCCGTGTTGATGTAAATAAAATGCCATCTTCCAGCGTATCTGCGGTGTAGGCCAACCCCAATTCACCTGTTCGTCCGGTGTAAGCTTTGTACTGAACCAACTTGGAACCTTTCGGGTAATGAACTTCTCCACGAATGGTATCGATGGTAAAATACCAGCCGTTTCCATTCACGTTCCAATACAATTCATCGTATTTAGAATTTTTCAAACCCAAGGCGTGATCAACGGTATAAGAAAATTCATAAATGTGTTTTCCATTAGAAACAATACGGTCTTCACTTCCTGCATAAATCCGGATTCCGTTATCCATGCCTTCGGTGTGATAGTCTTCCGGTTGACCGTCGAGTGTTACACTGTTGAGTTTGAAACCAACATCCGTTCTTCCGCCTTCGTAATTATAATATAGCGGAAGATCGCGGAAAATACCGTGATTGATATCGATGCCTTTTGCGTAGACCGTAATGCGTTCCGTGATTTCGACCGAACAGTCTTTTTGCACGCGCATAATGGAATGAAAGCACATAATACGCTCACTCTGATAAATATATGGATCGGTTGATGCTGCACCGGTTTGAGCAGTAAGCTGAAAAATGCCCAGACAAACAAAAAGGACCGTGCTAAAGAATGTTTTTATCATAAGTTGTAGTTCCCGAAGGATTAAAAGTACTAAAAAAGAGATCAGATAACAGGAACTTCACGTTCCAAAGTCGAGCTGACTTCGTAAAAAGGCTTAGCCGTGAAGCCGAAAAATTTGGCAACCATAACTGCTGGAAACGATTGAATATCTGTGTTGTATACACGAGTTGTGCCGTTGTAAAAGCGTCGGGCATACAACAAGTGATCTTCAATTTGTCCCAAGTCTTCCATCAATTTCAAAAAAGTGTGATTGGCTTTTAACTCAGGATAATTTTCAACCGTCATGCTTATTTTTTTGAACGCATTGCTCATTTTTTCATCTAATGAAGATGTTTCGCTGATGGCAGTATTTCCGCTGCGTTCTTGCACCAATTTTTCCAATAAGGAGCTTTCGTATTGCGCGTATTTTTTGGTGATAGCAATCAAATTGGGAACGAGTACAAATCGTTTGGTAAGGTTCACATCGATATCTGCAAAAGCACTTTGTACCAGATTCCGCGATTTCACTAAACGGTTGTAAAGGGCTACAAAAACGACAACCACAATCAATAAAACAAACGCACAACTTCCTAGAATTACGAACACGTTACAGGTTTTAGTACGAATATAGGGTATAAATTGAATCGGATGTGATTTACAGGGTTTTTTGGGGATTGTTAACGGGAAGAGATGCATTGTTTTCGAAAAACCCTATTTTTAAACTAAAAACCATGCGCATATTTTTCATCATTCTGGGAGCACTTTGTGTGATTTCAGCAGCTGTAATGTATTCTTTTAAAGATGATTCTCACCTTTCTGAGTTGGGCGATTATTGGTGGGTTCCATTACCGCTTTCGGTTGCTTCGATTATTGTGGCTGCGCGGTCGAGGAGTTAAAATGATTTATATTTCGCTATAAGTTTGTTTTTATTGTATTTATAGCCAAATAAGGACCTGTGTTTGGCTATAAAACACTTTTGATTATATTTATAGCCAAATATAAGGTGTTTAAATGGTTGGCAGAGAATACGAAAAACGATTGTTTTTAGCGAAATTGAATTCTCAGAAATCTGAGTTTATAGCTGTATATGGAAGACGCAGGGTAGGGAAAACGTATTTGATTCGCTCTGTTTTACAACATCATTTTGTATTTCAGTTAACTGGTTTAGCCAAGGCTAGTTTGAAAGAACAATTGGTAAATTTTGAATTGGCCAAAAAAGAACAACATCCAATAGTTTCACTTGAGCCGCCTACAAGTTGGCTAGAAGCGTTCACACAACTAAAACAATTCGTTTTAACGTCAAATCAACCCAAAAAAGTGATTTTTATTGATGAATTACCTTGGCTAGATACTCCTAGATCGGGGTTTTTAACAGCACTTGAGCATTTTTGGAATAGCTGGGCTTCAGCTAGAAAAGATGTTGTTTTGGTCGTGTGTGGTTCAGCCGCCTCTTGGATGATTCATCAGCTTATCAACAACAAAGGAGGCCTGCACAATCGAATAACTTTAAAAATAAAATTGAACCCGTTTACATTGAAAGAATGTAAAGAAATGATGCTAGCCAATAAGATTCGGTTAGACAACTATCAACTACTTCAATTGTATATGTGCTTAGGGGGTATTCCGTTTTATTGGGAAGCTATTGAAAAGGGGCAAAGTGCGACACAAACAATTCAACAGCTTTGTTTTGATCAAAATGGATTGTTGAGAAATGAGTACGCAAACTTGTTCAAATCACTGTTCGATAAATCAGAGAAACATGAAAAAATAGTTGATGCTTTGGCGCAAAAAGCACAAGGATTGAGCAGAGACGAAATTCAACAAGCTACTGGAATTTCTAATGGTGGCGGATTTACACGTGTTTTAGACGAATTAGAGGAAAGTGGCTTTATTCGAAAGTATGCACCTTTTCAACGCAAATCGCGTGAAAGTCATTATCAACTAAGTGATTTTTTTACCCTATTTCATCTGCGCTTTATGAGCGGAAATACAGCAGACAATGAAAACTATTGGTTAACCAAAATAGATCATCCAGCTTACAGAACATGGAGTGGTTACGCTTTTGAACAAGTATGTTTAGCACATACCGATTTATTGAAAAAGGCACTTGGAATTAGTGGTGTTGATACTACTGTTTCTGCTTGGAGAAGTAAACAAAGGGAAAATGGAGCGCAAATTGATTTAGTGATTGATCGGAGAGATCATGTAATAACAATTTGCGAGATGAAGTTCTCTATCAATCCATTTACAATAGATAAAGCGTATGATGCTAACTTGCGTAATAAAATAGGTTTATTCAAATCAGAAACTGGAACTAGTAAAGCGGTGTTTCTTACAATGATCACTACCTATGGTTTAGTTGAAAACGAATACGCAGGAAATGTTACTAATTCAATCGATATGCAATCTTTATTTGTTTAAGATTTCTTTGTGAACGGCACATTTTTCACACCCCTTTTGTTGTTTGCCAAACCATAGTTTGTATGCACGGAATCCTAAGTACCCAATGGCAGCAGCGATGATCAAGAAAACGACGGCTGTTTGCATTACTTCAACAATTGGTAAGCGATGAAAGCTCCAAGATACGCCAAAACACCCATGTATCCTAATTGAATCAAGGGCCATTTCCACGATTTGGTTTCACGTTTTACAACTGCCAATGTGGCCATGCATTGCATCGCGAAAGCATAAAACACCAAGAGTGAAACACCGCTGGCGAGAGTGTAAACCGGTTTTCCGGAGGCATATTTTTCGTTGCGCAGACGTTCAATCAACGGTTTTGGATCGTCACTTTCTTGGTGAACCGAATAAATAGTGGCCAATGAACCCACAAATACTTCGCGGGCGGCAAAAGAAGTCAGCAACGAAATACCCATTTTCCAATCGTAACCAAGTGGTTTGATCACCGGTTCAATGGCTCTACCTAAAATTCCCATATAGGAATGTTGCAGTTTTGCGGCGGCAACTTGGTCTTCGTAAGCTGTTAGATCAACGGGATTTTCTGTGGTAGGTTTTATAACGGAAGCCGCAGCTTTTTCCATGTCATCGCTGGGTCCAAACGACGCAAGCGCCCAGAGAATAATGGAAATAGCCAAAATGATTTTTCCGGCGTCGAATACAAAGAGTTTTACTTTTTGAAAGACTTCTAACCCTACATTGGCCCAGCGTGGCGCTTTGTAAGCCGGTAGTTCCAACAAAAAAACACTGCGTTCGGTGCTTTTTCTAAAGAATTGTTTGATCACCAGAGCCACCAACAAAGCAGTTACCAAGCCCAAAGCATATAACCCGAAAAGAACCAATCCCTGCAAGTTGAGAAATCCCCAGATTTGTTGATCGGGAATAACCAAACCGATGAGCAAAGTATATACTGGAATGCGGGCGCTACAACTCATCAACGGTGCCACAAGAATGGTTGTAAGGCGTTCGTTCCATGATTGAATGGTTCTAGTTGCCATTACGCCCGGAATAGCACAAGCGGCGCTTGAAATGAGTGGTACCACACTTTTGCCATTGAGCCCAAACGGACGCATGAGTTTGTCCATAATGAAAACCACGCGAGCCATGTAACCGGTTTCTTCCAAAATACCGATCAGGAAAAACAACAAACCAATTTGTGGAATGAATATCAACACACCGCCAATTCCTGGAATAATTCCTTCGGTAAGAAGGCGAGACAACAAACCTTCAGGCAAAACCGCTGTAGTCCATTCCGAAAGTTGCGCAAATCCCATATCGATCCAATCCATCGGGTAGGAAGCGAGCGAAAAAACGGTTTGAAATATTATGAGCAATACAGAAAAGAAGATCACATAACCCAAAATCGGGTGTACCAACCATCGGTCCAATTTCGATGAAAACTGGTGACTCACCGGATTTTCCTTTTTCGTTACAACATCGGCAACGATTTGTTTGATACGATCGAAACGATCAGTAGTATCGGCGCTTTGTGCAATGAGATCATCCATTGCAATCAATTCCGAAGGATCAGAATGATGAAACGGATTATTGGAATCACTCAAGCTTTTAATGGCTTCTTGCAGTTCCTTCATTCCGAGTCCAACTCGGGCATTACTGCGCACGATGATGGTGTTCGGAAAATGGGTTTGCAATTGATCGATATTGATGACGAAACCGTTTTTGGAAGCTACATCGGTGAGATTCAATACCAAAACAGTAGGCATTCCAAGGTCGTAGATCTGTGTAAACAACAATAAATTGCGTTCCAGATTAGAGGCGTCTACTACTACAACTGCCAAATCCGGATAATCGGCATGCTTGGGATTGCTGATTACTTTGTAAACAACTTGTTCGTCTTTTGATCGTGGGTAAATGCTATAAGTGCCCGGAAAGTCTATGATTTGAACGGTTTCGTTGCCGAACTTTAGGTTTCCTAATTGTTTGTCAACGGTGACACCCGGAAAATTTCCGACCCGTTGTTTCAAGCCGGTCAATCGGTTAAAAAGCGAACTTTTTCCGGTATTCGGATTGCCAAAGAGTCCAACTTTTTTCATTAATTGTTTTCTTCTATTTGCACCAAAGAGGCTTCATTGAGCCGCATGGAAAGTACATAACCGTCTACATCCACAGCAATCGGATCACCAAACGGAGCTCTGAACAAAATAGAAACAACTTTGCCTGTATAGAGTCCCATTTCCAATAATTTGGGTTTGAGATCGCTATCCGCAATGCCGGTAATGATGGTGCGTTTGTGCAATTTAGCCTGTGCAAGCGTTTTCATGACTGCAATGTAAATGACTTGTGTAACACGCAAAAGTAAATCAAACGACGTGAAGTTCAACTACCGTAAAAAGGGTATTTTTCGGATGCTTGATGTTGAATTTTGAATGTTTGATTGGGCTAACCCATTTGAGTCAGGTTTTATAAAACGTAGCTGGTACATCCAATTTACCAATGTACATCATCAAGCATCAAAAATCTAACATTGTCTAAGCATTTTTCGCTGCCAAATCATCCAGAATTTTCTGCACGTCGTTTTCTGTTGAAGTGAGTTTTTCCTTGCAAAAAGCGATCAATTCCGCAGCGCGTTTTACCTTTTCTGAAAGGCTGTCAACAGAGATTTCACCCGATTCAATGTCGGAAATAATGGCTTGCAATTCGGAATATGCTTCTTCGTACGTCATGATTTTCAAAAGATTGTTGAAAGGTAGTAATTTGGGATATTCCATTTATCTTTAGGGCCTAATTTTAATTTTCTAAACATGAAAAAATTTTTACTTTTTGCATTAAGTGCTTTTTCAAGCCTTGCGTTATCAGCGCAAACTCAAGTGTTAACGGATGTTTCTATCGAAGGTGCGGGTTGGACCTCTACTTCTACAAACTTCGGATCGGTAATTTGTGATGCCAATTGCGGAACGTGCGGTGGTCCGTGTTCAGCGAATACCGGATCGTTTTATGCATGGTTCGGTGGTGCAGGTGGTGCCGGAGAATTCGGAACATTATCTCAATCGTTTAACGTGGCAAGTGCTGGTGTTGCAGCGTTGCAATTTTACCTTAAAACCCCGATCGTTCCGGGTGTACTTGGTGATTCATTGATTGTTAAAATCGATGGAGCTTCTGTATTTGTTGCCACTCCGGCCGATTCAAATACGTACAAAGCTGCTTACATTCAAGTAAACGTTCCACTAGGAAACATTACTGCAGGTGCACATACAATCGATTTTAACGGTGAAGAAAATGAAGGTGCTACCAACAATGTATTAGTTGATGACATTTCCATTTTTGTTGGATCAGTAAACACACAAGAACTTCTGTTGGATGAATACATTGCCATTACTCAAAATATGATGAATCAAGAGGTGGTTGTTGAAACTGGTTTTCCTGAAGCAGCTGACTTAACAATGGTTATTTATGATGCCAACGGAAAAGAAATCTACAGCAAATCGTTGGAGAATATTTCCAAGGAAAAAGTAAGCATTTCTACTTCAGATTTGAATGCAGGTGTTTACATGATTGACTTCAGAAAAGCAAATGCTAATCCGTTTTCTCGCTCATTTACAGTAGTGAAATAATTGCGGGTTTTATCTTTTTGAAAAAGGCTGTCTCTTGATTTGAGGCGGCCTTTTTTCTGTTTTAAGCGTTGGTGTCTTTTTGAACGCTGGAGGATAAAGTTTTAGCCTTTACCGTTAAATCTGCTTGAATAATGCGAATTTCACTTCCGTCTGCCGGAATATTCGCTGTTGAAATTACGCCGTTTTCATTTGTTACGATGGAGTAACCACGCTTAAGCACATGAATCGGATCGATGAGGTGCAGGTTGCGTTCAATGTTTTCCAAGCGAGTAGTTTCGCGTTGCAGCAAGGGTGAAATACGAGGTCCCAATTGCTGCTGTAAATAAGCGAGAGTGGATCGTTGTTGACCAACTTGATTTTTACTATGAATGCCAACCGTAGCGCTAAGATTTCCCACTTTCAATAAACCGGTTTGCACAGATTGTGTGGTGTATGAACGCAAGAGGTTTTGTTGATTCACCAATTCATTTCGTTCGCGCTGAATAGCAATGGAAGTTACCCGCTGAAAATCTTTTACCAATGATCCGCTGACGGTTTGGTGTGCTTGTAAAACGCGTTTGGTTTCGGTTTGAAACGCATTGGTGGTGCGCTCGAAATCGGTTTTTAATTCCCGCATTAAGCGCTGAATTCGCGCAGGCAACACCAACAACGCTTCATCAAGCGGTTCGTCGAGTTCTTCAAAAATGCGCAGGAAATAATACGCCAAATCGGATGGTGTAATACCATTGTTAAAGGCCACCATTTCACAAACGGTCATATTGGTCGAGTGACCGATCCCGGTTAAAATAGGCAAGGGAAACGTTGCAATGGCTTTGGCTAATTCGTAATTGTTGTAGCAATGCATCCCAATTTCACCACCACCACCGCGAATGATCACAACGGCGTCAAAATGTTGTTTCACTGAATTAATGCGCTTCAGCTGTTTTGTGATAGATGTTATCGCTGCGTCTCCCTGAAGGGTTGCTTCAAACAAAAAGGTGTTGAAATGATAGCGTTTCGGGTGACCATTGAGCAAGATGGAAAAATCGGAATAGCCCTTGCTGTCGGCTTGCGAAATAACGGCCAGACGTTTTGGCAACAAGGTCATTTGTAATTCCTGATTGGCATTTAAGATGCCTTCTTTGAGCAAACGTTCGAGTGTTTCCTGCCGTTCGCGTTGCAAAGCTCCCAGGGTGTAGTTCGGGTCAATGTCAATAATTTCCAGCCCTAAATTGTAAATGGGATGATACACCACGCGCACCAAAAACAACAATTCCAGACCATCGCGTAGCGGTTCCTGCACCACTTCCATAAACCGACGTTGGATGTTTTCAAACTGTGTTTTCCAGATGGTTCCGCGCATTTCAACCACAATCAGATCGTTTTCTTTTTGCACCAATTCGGGGTAACAATGTCCTTTTTTGGTTTGATTGAGTTTGTGCATTTCGGCCGTTACCCAATAGGTGCGGTTGTAGCGCGATTCAATGGTTTTTCTGATTGAATCGGCTACTTGCTTGAGGGTAAAACGCTCGGCGGGAGTTTGCATGAGCTAAAGTTACGAGAAATTCCCGTGAGCCGATTCGGTTGCATCCATTCAACCGAAGAACATGCAATCGATAACAGAAATTCAAAAATGTGTACATTGCACCAACAAATCGTATCTATGGCAGCATTGCACGACTTCAACACCTCAATACTCGATTCGCCCGATTCAAAGGAGAAAAAACCGCTGTGGCAGCGCATTCTCACCAACCTTACTTTTTGGGTGCTCATTGCCATTATAGCCGGTATTTTGGTGGGGCATTATGCCAAGGATTTTGCGTTGCACATGGAAGATGTCAGTACGGCATTCATTGGCATTATCAAAATCTTTATTCCACCCATTATTTTCCTCACAATCGTGTTGGGAATCAGTGGAATGGGCGACATGAAAAAAGTGGGTCGTATCGGGATCAAATCCTTGCTGTATTTTGAAGTGGTTTCTACGTTTGCTTTGGTGATTGGTATTGCCATGGCGTATTGGATTCAGCCCGGAAACATTGACCGCAACGCCATTCCGATGGGTGATGTGAAGAAAATACCCGGAGCCGAGGAGTTCAGCTGGTTGAAGTTTTTCCTATCAAACCTCACCTTGCAAATTCTTGTAGTAGCCATCATTACCGGAATCATATTAAACTATTCCAAAAAGCGCGAACAAGCGGTTGCTTTGTTGAGCCAAGGATCGAAAATTGTGTTCACCGGGTTGAAATACGTGATGTACTTAGCTCCTGTTGGTGCATTTGCCGGAATGGCTTTCACGATCGGAAAATACGGTCTCGATACGCTTGTTCCATTGGGGAAACTCATGGGAACGGTTTACCTGACCATGTTCTTGTTTATCTTCCTGATTCTGGGAAGTATTTTGTGGTTTTACAAGCTCAAAATTTGGCATTTACTGCGTTACATTAAAGAAGAAATTCTCCTGGTATTGGGAACGTCTTCATCAGAAACGGCTTTGCCTTCCATTATGCAGAAATTGGAACGTATGGGGTGCAGTAAATCGGTGGTCGGTTTGGTGGTTCCAACGGGTTATTCATTCAACCTTGATGGAACGTCCATTTACCTTTCCATGTCGGTGATTTTTCTGGCTCAACTTTACGGTGTGAATCTATCATTCGTTGAAATGCTCAGCATTATCGGTATTTTGATGGTGACTTCGAAAGGAGCCGCGGGTGTTACCGGAAGTGGATTTATCGTGCTGGCGTCAACGCTAACGGCCATTCATAAAATTCCGGTTGAAGGATTGGCGTTTCTCTTCGGGGTGGATAAATTTATGAGTGAAGCCCGATCCATTACCAACCTGATTGGAAATACTGTTGCAACCATTGTTATTTCTAAAAGCGAAAAAGAATTTGTAGAACCCAAGCTGTAGTTTATGCTTACAAACAATCACCACTATTTACCGAAAATACTCGGATTTCTGACAGAAATTGGCATCGTTGTAAACGAAAAAACCTTGCCCGATGACACCTTCCTTCCCGGTTTGGAATTAGGGCCTAGCTGCATTTATGTCGATTACAAAAAACTGAAATATCCGGGAGATTTGCTACACGAAGCCGGTCATCTGGCTGTTACCACACCCGAGCAACGTTTGCTTGCCGGAACAGGTTTGACAGCCGAAAACCAACCTTGGCCAACCGACGGAGAAGAAATCGTAACCCTTTTATGGTCGTATGCTGCGGCCAAACACATTGAGTTGCCACTTGAAGTGCTCTTTCACCCCGAAGGTTATAAAGGCGATTCGGAATGGTTGATCGAAACGTTTGAATCAGGAACGTATATCGGTTTACCATTATTGGAGTGGATGGGACTCACCGAGCCAACAGGTGCGTCGAATGCTTATCCGAAAATGAAGCATTGGTTACGACAAAGCGGTACGGAACTCACCGTCAATTAATCGAAACGTGAAACGATTGATATCATAGGGTAAAACGAATAACTGTTTATATCAAATTCGGGCGGAAATACCGTTCGTAATATTGCAAATAGGCATGTCAAATAAACGCACGTAATTTCGCAATATTACGAACGGATTTTGATCTGAAAATCGCGGTTTTTAATAGACGATCTTGAACTCAGGATAATTATTCCCCACCCAATTTATACGTGTATTGCAGCATAATCGTGCGAGGTGGCTCAATTTTCAACGGACGTAACGAATAACTGCGATTCAGGATGTTGCTGCCAATGAGCGCCAGTTTATGTTTCGCATTCAAACTATACGAAATGCGGGCATCAACGATAATGTTTCCGAATCGGTGAGCGTTGAAGTAATCCATGTAACGAATGTTCTGAATGTAGGGAGCGCTTGCCGTGAATTCTTCAAATTCCTTGATGATGCGGTCCATGTTCACAATCTTACTGAAGTATTTTACGCTTACACCAACGGCAAATTTCTTTTTATAGGCCCATTCCACATCAGCTTTTACGTTGTGCAGAAAGCGGTATTTTAAGATTTTGCTAGCTGAGTCAAGCGAGGTGGAGTTGTAGCTGAATACACGGTTAAAATCATCGATGGCGTAAACATAATCCGGATTTAAGGTTTTCGGAACAATGTAGTTATAACCACTCATGAACGTGATTTCGTGATTTTTTCCAGCTTTAGCTATTCCGGAAAAGGAAACGTCTATTCCCAGCACGCGCGATTTTCCAGTGTTTAAGAATTTGAAACCGGCAAAAGAAGTATTGCTGGCAGCGTCCCAAATACCAAACATGTATTCGATCGTGTTTTCGTATTCTTGCCAAAAAGCCGCAACATCCAGGTAACCCATCAGTTTTCCGAATTTCAACCCTTGTTTGATGCCCACTTCGGCATTCCAACTGCTTTCAGGTTTTAATTGTGGATTGGGGAATACGCCGAAGTTTCCAATACCCGTTTTGATGAATCGCTCGGCAATGGTTGGGAAACGATAACCTTGTCCGTAAGATAATCGGAGGTACGTTTCCTGATAAATCTTAATGCTAGAACCGGCTCTGAAAATGGGTTTTAATGCCGTTACGCTGTCGTTGAGTTGAAAGTATTCGAGTCGTCCGCCAACGGATATATTTACTGTTTTCTTGATCTTTTTCTCGCCTTGGGCATAGGCCGAAAGGTTAAGCAATTGATTGATGGCGTTGCCCGAACCCACATAAATGTTGGAGTAGGAGTGGGTATTCGTTCCTGTTAATCCGCCGATGAACTCAAATCCGCTCAAAACGCTGTATTTTTTCTGGAACTCGTAATTGCCGTAAATCACCGTTGATTGGTTGGATTGATTGGCAGACATGTCGTTTACCGTTCGCAACATCCGCGATCTGAAACTGTGCTTGCCCGAAGTTGCAGTGTAAAACGTAAGAAACGGATCTACATTAAAAATAAGCTGATGCTGCAAAAACATAGCTCCCGGATAGGCGCGGTACAAGCCCGTTGTGTCGTCTAACCAGGCAAAGATCATATTGGTTTCGGCGTACATGAAATTACCGTTTACGCCATACGCCAATCCTTTGTACTTTTTGGAACGGTGTTGCAGGTTGAAATTGACCCGTGCACGTTTGCTCGACATGTTTTTATTCGAGAACTTGGTCACCGAATCTTCTATCACCAGCGGACCGGTGATTGGCGGACCCATGTAACCGTGATCGTAATTCAGGTTTCCGCCCAATACCACATCCCAGTTCTTTATTTTGCGCGAATGCAACAAGTTTATACCAGAAATAAGCGGAACATCCGAATACCAATTGGCGCTTTGTCCATCTGGCTTGCTGTACAATCCACTGTAAGCATTCACTTTTGTCAATGGTTTGGAAGTAGGGTAGGCCGTGCGAATGTGAATGGAGCCCGATAATGCCGAACTGCCCGAAAGCACAGATGCCGCACCTTTGATCACCTCAATTTGGTGAATGTTTTCTACAGGAATAAATCCCCATTCCGGTCTTCCGGCATCGCCCGAAAGCATGGGCATATCGTCAACAATAACTGCTACTTTAGACCCAACGCCAAAAGTAAAACCGCTTCCGCCTCTGATTTGAGGTTCGCCGTCAAGGATATTGAGTCCCGGAGTTTGATCCAACGCTGTTTCAATGCTCCGCGTGTTTTTATTTTCGATGATTTTCGGTTTCAAAATTTCCATTGAAACCGTTTGATCTTCAAAAGGCGTGTCGAACTTCCCTACTTTGATTTCAAATTCTTCCAGATCAGTTACCGAAATATTTTCAAGGGTAATGTCGTGCTGAACGGTTTGATTTTCAAAAACAGTGATTTCGAAAGTATCGGTTTTCATGTCGGTAAACCGGCAAATCAACTGGCATTTCCCCGCAGGAAGTTCAATGATGTAATTACCCGATTCATCGGCTACCGAACCGATAGAAACATCTTTTTTATACACAACAATAGCTCCGATGAGTTCTTCACCGGCGGTATCGCGCACTTTTCCCACTACTTTACCCGTTTGGGCAAAACCGGAAGTAACCGCCAAAATAAGTAGCAGTAAAACAAGATGTTTCATAGGCTTGAAACCGACAATTTTTTAGAACCGAAGCAGGTGCAAAGACGATTAATAGTTAATTACTTTTTTAGTGATGACACCTAAGTTGGAAGCAACACGTACAAAATAAACACCTGATTGGTTGAATGTAAACGATTCTTCCATTGTTCCTTGGTGCACCAATTGACCGTTAGCTTGGTAAATAGCTACTTCGCCCGTTGCGTTTTCTTGTGCTTTAATCACCAATTGATGGTTCTGAATGCTCACTTGTGCAAAATCAGTGGTGTTTTCAGCAACAGATACATTCGAATTGTAAATCAATTCCATATCATCGATCCAAACTTGGTCATTGTCACTACCTCCGCCCGGTGTTTTATTGGTTGTATACGTAATCAACAAAAAAGCCGGCGTTGATGCAGGACCCGAATAATCAAACGGTACCGAAATGCGAACCCAGTTACCATTAGTATTGGCGTAATTTCTGGTAGCAGAAGCAACCAAATGTGTTGCAGAAGTAGCATCTGTTGGATCTCTGAAATCGTAACTGTCGTGAATAGCTGCACGTACTCTGGCAGAATCATTTCCTGCGCCATTTGCAGGTGTAAATTTTGCCCAAAACACCAATGAATCAGGTGAGTCCGTTAAAGCCTCCGAAAAGTTAGCATCTGCAGTAATAGACGAATTGTAATTGTTTGAATTGGCCGGTGTAGCACTTCCCATGTTGATTTTTCCAACAGTTAAGTTTCCGTTAGCGATAGTACCAAATACGTCATTTGAGAAAACATGTGCCGATTTTGTGCCACTTGAACCCGGACGAACATCTGTTGCGCTATTCAATTGATCTCCGGCAGCGAAACTAAAGGATCCACCTGCATTTAAAAAGCTGTTCCAATTTACCGGTTCTTCACCGGAAGCAACAGTTTCCCAAGATTCAAATCCACTATTGCCAACTTGTTGTTGTGCAGTCAAAGCCTGTGTAAGGCCAATAATACTAAGAGTAAGTACAATTCTTTTCATAAGCTGAGTTTCTTTATTAGTAGCGTGCAAAATGGTATATTCTGCTGTGCAAAGGTAAAAAAATGCTTTAATCATCAGGATTATAGTTTTTTAGGGTGGTAGAAGCTAGATTGGATGAAGATGGGGGAGCTTTTTGTTTAAGTCACAGTATTTCAAACACATAGTAATATTGCAGTATTAATTTTTCCCAAAAAGTGTTTTAAAATTCGGAAATGGAATGGAAGGATGTTGCTGGAAACCCACTAAAAATGGGGTGTTTGAATAGAATTGTCTGAGCAAATGAGAAAGCTGGCTCTGCTGAAATAATATCGAAATTCCGAATTTGAAGTAATAAATCTGTGTTTAATACAGGAAAAATCTTGTTTAAATGATTGTATTTCAAACACATAGTAATATTGCAATATTACTCCAAAATTTGGTCGAGGTAATTTAAAGACTGTTTTGGATAAACTGAATCTTTATTTCATGTTAAAGAATCCACCGTTTTTCACCTCCTTTTCGCACAAATCGCTGTCAATAAGTTTGGTGGCACGTCTATTGCAGATTTAGTTGATTGCGTAATTTGATCAAAACATTAGTACATGTCCAAAAAACAAAAATTATTTGTGCTCGACACATCCGTTTTGTTGCACGACCACCACGCTATCATGCACTTTGAGCGCCATGATGTAGCTATTCCGATTACCGTTTTGGAGGAATTGGACAAGTTTAAAATCGGGAATGATACCAAAAACTTTTCGGCCAGGGAAGTAATTCGGTTCATCGATCGTATTTCGCTCACGGGTGGTTTACAAACGTGGATCGGTTTGGGAAAATCGATGGGATCGTTCAAGGTTTTGCTGAATCAAAGTCCTACCGGAATTGATGCCGAGGACATGTATGGATCCGGTAAAAACGATCACAAGATTATCAATGCAACCTTAGCCGTAAAGGAAGAAGATCCTAAGCGCGATGTTATTTTGGTCACCAAAGACATCAACCTACGTATCAAGGCCAAAGCGTTGGGAATTCACGCCGAAGATTACGAAACCGGTAAGGTAGATGATACGGATTTACGTACGTCAAGCACCACAACCATTGAAGATATCGATAGTGATGTGATCAAACAATTGTTTCTGAAAGGAAGCATTGAAGAAAACGGAGTACTTGGAAATTTGAAGGTAGCCAACGGTTATTACATTTTGAAGAACGGAAAAAGTTCGTCGCTCACGTATTTTGACCCGTTGACTGATACCTTGCACCGTGTTGAGAAGGAGTATACATCCGGGATCAAACCCAAAAATGCCGAACAAGCTTTTGCGGTAAATGCCTTGATGAACAACAATATAAAACTAGTTGCCTTGCAAGGTGTAGCCGGAACCGGTAAAACATTGTTAGCACTGGCGGCAGCTTTGGAACAACAAAAACAGTTTCAGCAAATTATTCTGGCGCGACCGCTTGTTCCGCTTTCCAATAAAGAAATTGGTTTCCTTCCCGGAGATGCCAAAGACAAAATTGGTCCGTATATGGAACCTTTGTGGGATAACCTCAAATTCATCAAATCGCAATTCGGTGAAAACGAGAAAAAACACAAAGCCATTGTGGAAATGGAAGAAAGTGGTCGTATTTTGATCACACCTTTGGCGTTCATACGTGGGAGAAGTTTGTCGAATATTCTCTTCATTGTGGATGAAGCACAAAACCTTACTCCACACGAGGTGAAGACCATTATTACCCGTGCCGGCGAAGGAACCAAAATTGTGTTTACCGGCGATGTGCACCAAATTGATACGCCATATTTGGATGAAAACAGTAACGGTTTGGCCTATTTGATCGATCGTTTGAAAGGTCAACCTTTGTTTTCGCATATTCGACTCGAAAAAGGAGAGCGCTCTGAATTGGCGAACTTGGCGAATGATTTATTATAGATGTTTTTTAACCAACTAGGAAACTCAATAACTTAACAACGCTGTTAACTTGTTGAGTTTCCTTTGTTTTTTTATCCATTCGTTTTTCCGAGTTTCAACCGGATGAGGTCTATTCCCAATTCGTCCAAACTACCAATGTGCGTGGTAGGGAAGGGTTTAGTTTGAACTTCGGAAGAAACTAGTTTCCCTACAGTACCATACGCTTCGCGGAATGATACACCTTGTTGAACCAAGTTGGCAACTTGATCTACGCTGAAAATTCCGGAATACCGTTCTTCGGTGAAGTCGATCGGTTGTGCTATTAGTTGTGGCATCATAAACGCCATCATATCAAGGATGGAATGCGTGGTGTCTATCGCTTTGAACAGCGGTTCTTTGAGCAATTGAAAATCGCGGTGATACCCTGAAATCAAGTTGCGCGAAATGGCGCCAATCTCAGCCGGAATAGCACTCAATTGATTGGCTTTGGCGCGCACCAACTCAAAAACATCCGGATTTTTTTTGTGTGGCATAATGCTGCTTCCGGTGGTTAACGTTTCCGGAAAGGCTATGAAAGCAGTGTTTTGACACAACATCCAAACGCAATCATTGGCTAGTTTTCCCAAGGTCATTCCAACTTGCGAAAGCGCAAAGGCAACCGTTTGTTCCAGTTTTCCGCGGTTGAGTTGTGCCGCAATCGGGTTGATCTTCATGTCGCTAAAACCCATTTGTTCGGTTGTAAACACACGGTCGATTGCAAACGTGGAACCATATCCGGCAGCTGTTCCCAACGGATTTTGATCGGTCAATTGATAAGCGGTTTTGACCAATTGTAAATCGTCGGCCAAACATTCCGCATACGCAGAAAGCCACATACCAATGCTCGAAGGCATCGCGACTTGGGTGTGCGTATACCCCGGAATAAAATCCGATTGATGGATGACGGCTTTATCGCACAACAACAACCCCAGATCTGAAATCTTGGTCTGCAAAACGGTCAATTCGTGTTTCAGGTACAAATGTAAAGCGGTCAACACCTGATCGTTGCGTGAGCGAGCCGTGTGGACTTTTTTGCCCGTTTCTCCATACCATTCGGTGAGTTTGAATTCCAAGTAAGAATGAATGTCCTCAAACGCTTCCGGTATGGAAAAATCGGGTTGTTGCACCTCGTTAGAAAGGCGATTTAACCCGTTTTCCAGTTGGGTGAATTCTGTTTCTGTCAACAGGCCGATTTGTGTAAGCATGCGGCAATGCGCCAAACTGGCTACCACATCAAACGGTGCCAACCGACGATCCGTTTCGCGATCATTTCCTACTGTAAAGGCGTGCACTTCTGTAGAACCGATCGTTCCTTTATCCCATAATTTCATGATGTAATTGTGTTAAATACTGTTCGTAAATGCGCATTCCTTGTTCTACTTCTTCGATCAGAACAAATTCGTTTGCCGTGTGTGAGCGCTCCGATTTACCAATCCCCAATTTGACAGAAGGCCAAGGCATCAACGCCTGATCACTCATTGTGGGTGAACCGAAGCAAGGAATTTTTAAAGCTTCAGCCGCGTGCCATAACGGATGATTCTCCAGTAAGCCCGAAGGTGACAAACGCATCGATCGAGCCTTGAGTTCGGAGGAACAAAGTGCTTGTAATTCTTCTAGTATTTCCCGGTGCGAATAGCATTCGTTCAAACGCACATCTATCACAAAGTGGCATTCATCCGGAATCACGTTGTGTAACTCGCCACCTTTGATCGCAGTAACATTAGTGTTTACCAACCCAAGCAAAGCAGATGTTTTTTTGAATTGATGTTCCTGAATGCGTTGAATATCCTGAAGGGCAACTGTAATAGCGTTTACTCCCGAGTTTCTGGCTGCGTGACCGGCAACTCCTTTCGCACAGGCATCAATCACCAACAATCCTTTTTCGGCAATGGCCACCTTTCCGTTGGTCGGTTCGCCTACAATTGCCATATCAATGGTTCCAAGAAGATCACGCACCGCTTCCAATCCGTTTTTCCCGCTGTTTTCTTCTTCGGCCGAAGCGAGAAAAACCAAATTATAAGCTAAATTTTGCGATTCCATTCGCAGAAAAACATGAAATAATGCGATTAATGACGCTCCGGCATCATTGATTCCCAATCCGTACAATCGGTTTCCGACTTCCGTGTAGTTGAAAGGTGGATAGGTCCAGCCATTGCAAACCTTCACGGTATCGAGGTGCGAATTGAGCAGAACAGTCGGTTTGTTTTTATCGAATTGAGTAGTAGTTGCCCAAACATTGTTGAGGTGTCGTTTTGCAACAAATCCTTCCTCTTGTAACCGTTGTTCCATCCAATCGGCAACGGATTTTTCTTCCCCCGAAAAAGATGGAATGCTCACCAACGTTTTAAGGTCTTCCAGTAGTTTTTCCATCATAGTAAGAGGTTTGTTCCGCCATCAAGTTGATCGAAGCGTGTGATTCGAACACCCGATGCTCCGTTGGTTAATGCGCTGAATCCCGCAGTTAATTTTGGAAGCATCCCGGTGTGAATGGTTCCGTCTTTTACCAAGACTTCGGTTGCTGTGCTAGTAAGCGTTTCAAAAACGGAAGCAGGATCGTTTAAGTCGCGCATCACTCCCAGATGACCGAATGCAAAAACCAGGTTTACCGAATACATTTCCTGAAAAGCAGTGGCTAAAAACAATGCGATGGTGTCTGCGTTGGTGTTAAGTAAACCTCCGTTTTTAAGGTCAAAACTCAAGGGACTCATCACCAAACAATTTCCGGATTGTACCAAGTTGATCAGTTCTTGCGGGAAATGAGTTCCTTCTACCGGATCACCGACTAATCCGAAATCGACTGGAACGGAAGCACGTTTTGTAGCCGGTATGCAAGAAAAATCGGCGCCTGAAAGTCCAAACGACGGAATGTCCATTTGCTGTAATTCTGCCACCAATTGTTTGTTGATTCCGCTGTAAATCATTGTGATGAGCTCTAACATTTCGGGTGACGTCACACGTCGACCGTTGATAAATTGTGAGACAACACCTAGTTTTTCAGCCCATTTGGTGGCTAAACTTCCACCGCCATGGACTAGTATTTTGTGTCCTTCTATGGCTGAAAACGCCGTTAGGAATTGTTTGCGGTAGTTGGTGTTTTCTACGATTTCACCACCTGCTTTTACGATTGTTAACTGCATGATGATAGGAGTTGATGAAGAACTGTTTGTGCCGACCAGATGCGGTTTTCTGCTTGTCGGTAAACAATCGAATGGTCAATTACATCGTCGGTTGCTACCACATTTCGGCGAATAGGCAGGCAATGCATGAAATGCGCGTTGTTGGTGAAGGCCATTTTTTGCGTATCAACGGTCCAGTGATCATTGCCTTCCAAACGTTGTCCGTAATGGGTTACGGAGCTCCAGTTTTTGCAATAGACAATATCGGCATCCTGCAACGCTTCTTGCTGATTGTGGGTTACTTGTGCATGTTTTGAGAATTGTGCATCCAATTCGTATCCTTCCGGATGCGCCAACCACACATCTGCTTCAATGAAGGGTGTCCATTCCAAAAAGGAATTCACTACGGCTTGTGGCAAGGCTTTCGGATGCGGTGCCCACGTAACGGCAATTTTCGGTTTTTTGATTTCCAACTCAGCAATTGTTACCATATCCGTGAGTGATTGCAAAGGATGGCGAATGGCCGATTCGAGCGAAATAACGGGCTTTTCACTGTATTGAATGCAAGCGTTGAGCAGCGTTTCGGCATAATCATCTCGTTGGCTTTGTAAGTTTGCAAACGAACGAATGGCTAAAATATCTGTATAGCTACTCATAACGCGAATGGCATCTTGCAGGTGTTCTTGCGCATCGCCGTTCATGATCGCGCCTACCTCGGTTTCCAGTTTCCAGCCTTGGTGCGCATCCAGAGTAGAAACGGTCATTCCGAGATTGTAAGCCGCCGCTTGTGTGCTCATGCGTGTGCGTAAACTCGGGTTAAAAAACAGCATTGCCAGGTTTTTTCCTTTGGCAAAATCCAATTGTTGGGTTCCTTTCATAGAGCGAACTGCTTCTATTAATTGGGGAACATCGATCACATCTGCGACAGAAGTAAACTGTTTCATATTGCCGTTGTTTTGGGTGAATGAATGGACATCGCGGCTTCAAAAACTGCTAAGAATTGGTTGATTTCAGCTTTCGTTATGTTGAGTGGCGGAAGCAAACGCAAGGTAAACGGGCAAGCAGAAGTTCCGGTAACAATTCCGTTTTTCAACAATGCTGATTGTACTTCCGAAGCTTTTACGCTTAAGCGAATACCGATCATCAATCCACGACCTTTCACTTCCAAAACCGCTGGATGATGTTGTAATTGCTGTTTCAGATACATTCCCCGTTCGGTGGCGTTATTCATTAATGACGACTCGTTTAATTCATCCAGAACAGCCTGCATTGCTGCGCAAGCCAAATAGCTTCCGCCGAATGTGGTTCCGAGCTGACCTTTGACCGGTTCAATTTCATGGGTGATCAACACGCCTGCAACCGGAAAACCGTTTCCGATTCCTTTAGCCATGGTGATGAGGTCGGGACGAATGGTTCGATTTTGAAAAGAAAAGTAGGTTCCTGTTCGTCCGCAACCGCTTTGAATTTCATCCAATATCAACAAGGTTCCCGTTTTTTTGCACTGTTCCGATAAGGCATTCCACACTTCTTCCGATGCTTCAAATACGCCGGCTACGCCTTGAATTCCTTCCAGAATAACAGCGGCATATTCGTGGGTTTCCAATGCTTTTTGAAGACCTTGAGCATCATCCAACTCAATAAAGTCTTGCAGTAAACTTGACCCATAAGGTGCCTGGATACTCGGATTATCCGTAATAGCTATTGCACCGGCTGTTCTGCCGTGAAAAGCTCCTTTGAAAGCAAGAATTTTACTGCGTTTGGTGTAAAACGAGGCAATTTTCAAAGCGTTTTCGTTGGCTTCTGCTCCGCTGTTACATAAAAAGAGGCGGTAATCTGTAAGTCGGGATATTTTTCCCAACGATTGTGCCACTTGCTCTTGTTGCGGAATGGTAACAGCATTGGAATAATAGGAAATGCTTTCCAATTGTTTTGTAAGGGCTTGTTTCCAACGCGGGTGATTGTGCCCAATAGAAATAACGCCGTGTCCACCGTAAAAATCGAGGTAAGTTTTACTTTGATCATCGGTGATTGTTGCTCCGTGTGCATTAATGAAGACTTTTTTCCATGGATGATAGACATCAAACGGTTTCATAAAAAATGCGGTTTTAAGTTCAATCCGATGTCTTCTGACCACCCGAAAAAACGGTTCATGTTTTGAATGGCTTGTCCTGCCGCGCCTTTTAGCAGGTTATCAATAACGGAAGTAACCAATAGTTTTCTGTCGATTACTCGCGGTTGTAAGACACAATAATTGGTGCCGATCACCTGTTTCAAATCTGTTTCGGTTTGCTGCACGCGTACAAATTTCGCCTCACGGTAATAATCGGAGTAGCATTGCAGAGCTTCTTTGTTTGTCATGTTCGTTTCAGTGTACATTGTTGCGAAAATGCCTCGGGTAAAAGGTCCGCGCATGGGGGTGAAATGCAGTTTCGGGAAGGTTTCCGACAACATTTTACCATGGTGATTCATCTCCAACAAATGCTGGTGTTCGAAGACTTTGTAGGTAGAAACATTGTTTTCGCGCCACGAGAAATGAGAACTGTGTTGCAATTGTTGACCCGCTCCGGAAGAACCTGTCATGGCGTGAATGTGCCAATCGGATGTCGATTTTCCAAGCATGGGTAAAATTCCGAGCTGAATGGCGGTGGCAAAACACCCCGGATTGGCGACGCGATTTGTAGCTTTGTAAATCGGTGATTCCGGAAGTCCGTAAACAAATTCCGTACTTCTGCGAAAATCCATTGACAGATCGATTACTAGTGTGTTTTGGCTGATCTCGTGTTCGTCTAAAAACTGCTTGGAAAAACCGTGTCCGCCACACAAAAACAACACATCTGTGTGTTCGTTGTTGTAAGAACTGAAGATCAATGTTTGGTCAATAGCCGGATCTTTGTGAAAATCGGAGACTGACTTTCCGGTTTGACTTTCACTTACCACTTGTTGAATTGTAACCTCCGGATGACGGGCCAAACATGCAATCAATTCACGGGCAACGTATCCTGCACCGCCAATTAGAGTGATTGTTTTTTTCATACCCGTTCAGCTTTAGCGTACCACAATTTTGTTTGCATTCCGTTAATGGTAATGAAGCCTTTTGCATCATTGGCCGACCATGCAGTTGTTCCTTCGCCGTAGGCTGCAATGGTGGAATTCAGTAAGTCGAATTCGGAGGTTATTCCTATCAAGTTAAAATGATACGGAGCCAGCTGAACAGTTACGATTCCCGAGACGCGTTCCTGACTTTGTTGAAAATGGGCTTCTAGATCGCGCATTACCGGATCCATGAATTGTCCTTCATGAAACAAGGTTCCATACCATTCGCTTTGCTGCTTTTTGAGCTGTTGCTGCCATTTGGTAAGGGTGTGTTTTTCCAGCAATTGATGCGCTTTGATGAGAATAAGTGGTGCTGCGGCTACAAATGCTACACGTCCTTTGATGCCAATGATGGTGTCACCGACATGCACATCACGACCTATACCAAATGGTTGTGCCAATGCGTCGAGTTGCTTAATCAGTTCAATCGGGGCAAGTGAAATACCGTTAAGTGCCACCGGTTCGCCTTTTACAAATTCGATGGTGATCTCTTCGGGAACTGTTTTTTCAAGCGCGTAAGGCCACACATTTTCAGGAAGTGTGAGGTGAGAAGTCAGGGTTTCTGCACCGCCAATGCTGGTTCCCCAAAGCCCTTCGTTGATGGAATACTGCGCTTTTTCAGTTGATACAAAAATGTTTCGTTCGTGCAAGTACCGGATTTCATCATTTCGGGAAAGTGATAGGTCTCGAATGGGAGTCAGAATCTCTATTTTGGGAACAAGTGCTTGAAACACCATATCGAAACGCACTTGATCGTTACCTGCTCCTGTGCTTCCATGTGCGATGTAGTGTACATCCAGTTGTTGCGCCAACTCAGCAATGGCTTTGGCCTGAAACACACGTTCGGAGCTAACGGATAGGGGATAGGTGTCGTTTTTCAGAACATTTCCAAAGAGCAAAAACTTGATTCCCTCATTGTAATAGGTTTCACTCACGTCGAGTGTAGTGTGTGAGGCCACGTTTAAGGAATGTGCTTTTTGTTCTATCGCGGTAACTTCATTCGTTGAAAAGGCGCCTGTGTTGACAAAAACGGAATGTACCTCCAATTGGAGATCGTGTTGTAAATAGACCGTGCAGAATGTGGTATCCAAACCACCTGAAAAGGCCAATAGTACCTTGTTTTTAGTGTTCATTTGTCGAGTTTTTTGTTGAAATCATTGTTTTTAGGGTCGAGTAACATACCGGTGCACAGGCAATGCTTGCGATGGGTTCGCTGTAAAATATCCACGTTAACGCAACCTTTGCATCCGTTCCAAAAAGCATCGTCATCGGTGAGTTCGGAAAAGGTTACGGGCTTGTAACCCAAATCGGAGTTGATCTTCATAACCGCTAAGCTGGTGGTGATACCGAATAATTTTGCGTGTGGGAATTTGCTGAGCGAAAGCTCCAGGATCCTGGTTTTGATTTGTTTTGCCAGTCCGGTTTTGCGGTAATCTTCGTGTACAATCAACCCGGAATTGGCTACAAATTGTTCGTGTCCCCACGATTCGATGTAACAAAAACCAACTGGTTGATCACCGATTAAAGCAATGATAGCCTTGCCTTCCTGCATTTTTTGTTGAAGGTATTCAGGAGATCGTTTGGCGATTCCTGTACCTCGTTTTTGAGCAGCTTCGGCCATTAATTGACAAATGGTTGCTGCATGACAGACGTGTGAAGCGTCGGCCACAACAATAGAAATGTTCATTTCCGTTGCGAATTAAAAAAATAGAATAACTAATTGGATACAATCAAAAAAGGCGGAGTACGGAACCCCACAAACACATTAACACCCCAGGGGGCGTCTATTCCTTATTGCAAGAACTGCAAATCGATATGTGTATGTTTTTGACATTGAGGGCACAAATGTAGGGGTCTTTTTTAAAAAAACAACTAAATCGATTTATTTTGGTGTTTTTTTGAAACATTCTTTCAGGGATTTGTCCTGTTGGAATGCTGCTGATAAAGACTTCAAAGGAGTGTTAGGATTTCAAGTGTTTGAATGCCGCTTTTCAACCTTCATGATATAGGTTACAAATGGGTTAAGTATGGGTCATCTAAGAAGTTGATATCTAGTAGCCATTTGAAACGTTTTTATATACTTGATAAACAGCATTTTAATCGTTTTAATTGTCCGATTTTTCATTGAGATATCGATGTTTTGGGAATGGATAGGATTACAAGGTAAACGTGGCGTATTCTAATCGATCACAACTCGTTTTTAAGGGCTGAAATTTTAGTGATAGTTAGGGTAATTATCTTGGAATTAGCGGAAAAAACAAAGGGCTTGCAGTTACGTAATCACGCAGCCACAAGCCCCTTTATTGTTGAGAAAACAATATTTTATTTGGTCACAACCACTTTAAATTGGCTGTTTGTTCCATCTGCATACGTCAATGAGAAAACATAAGTTCCTGCTTTGAAAGCGGAAACATTGGTCGTAAATTGACCGTTTGCAATGCTTACTTCTTCTGCATTTACCAAACGACCAGACAAGTCTGTTACATTCAATGTAGCTTTTCCGCTAGCATTTAATTTCACCGTTACAAGGTCTTTAGCAGGATTTGGGAAAGAAGCTGTTTCGATCACGTTTTCGTTTACTGTCAAATCATTTGCATCGAAAACACGCACAGACAATGATGGAACATCACCACCTGCGAAACCACTAGAGTAAGCGTTATCGCTTTCTACCGGATAAAGCGGTTGAGCATAAGTAGATTCGTTCAACAAGTAAGAAGATTCTGTATCGTAACCTAAGAATACTGAAGTGTTGTAAGTAGTTGCACAGAACAAGTAACGTTGATTATCTTCCATTACAAACGGTTGTGTAAATGCTTGGTATTTCGGTACATTCTGATCGTTTGAATCAAAGTAGTAGTTACCTGAAGCCATAGAGTTAAGCGTTGTGAAACCGTAGTTGGCATCATTCAAATCAACGAATGCATCTTCCCAGCGGTAAGCCGTGATTTCAATCTCTTGTCCTGTTAATGAATCGTCTGTTGCAGTGGAAGCATTGAAATACATTCCTGCAGCTGCCAAACGGCTACCATGAGCGTTGTTGAAAACGATACAAGAAGAATACGAGTTGTTGTTTGCGCTTGGGCGAATACCACCATCACTGATTGGCATTTTTTGCGCGTCTAAACGACCAAGCGAGTAAATAGAATCGTTTACATAGAAATTGATCGTAACCGTGTTGTCGCTAATGTATTCGTCAACAGAAGGATTACTTACTTCGTAGGTTAATGTGTAATCGCCCGTAGGGTAAGTTGCCAAGCTGAATGTAGGCATAGTAATGTAAGCACTATCACCGGAAAGCAATGAGAACGACGAAGAAGTGTTGTCGTATACGTTCGATCCGTTGTTAACGGTTACATTCAAGGTAATGTTTGTCTGGTCATTGGAACCGAAGTTGTAGACCCAAGCTCCTAAATCTGTGCTGAATTCGGTGGCGTTTTGAGCGAGCAATGCAGGGATTGCGGTACCATTTACACGCAATACGTTTTTAGCGTAAAAGCCCATGTCATCAGCATAATAATTGGATTTGTTACCGATGAAGACAATTACGTCGTCTCCGGCTTCCATGGCGTCGTGAATGGCATCACCGTCAGCTTGAGAGATCATTACGGTTGGAATGGTAACAGAACCTCCAACTGCTCCAGCACCCATTGCAATCGGCGCGCCGGCAATGTTGTTTACAATGATTACGGCAATTGCACCGGCATTTTGAGCTGCTAGGGCTTTTGCACCGAATTCGCATGTTCCACGGTAAACCAAAGCCACTTTGCCTGTAAGATCGTTGGTAATGGCGGTACAAGCTAACGAATCATCGGCAAGCATAACTGTGTCTAACACTGCATTTGCCGGGTTGTTGAGGTCTGCCGCCCAACCACTTGTATAGGTGAAGTTTTTGCTGCCTGCGATCGGGGATGGTTCTTCAACCGTAAAGATCACTTGCGAATATGAAAAGGCACTAAAAAGCGCCAATCCAAAGGAGAGTAGCATTTTTTTCATAGCATAAGTAAATTTAAAGACATGTTAAAGATAGTTAAACGAACTTAATAATTACAAAAAAAGACAAGCGTAATCGCTTAACATTAAGAAAATAAACCAAAAAAGGGGCGCCGAAGCACCCCTTTCTGTTCAAAAGAACAATTGAACTAACCGCAGAGCAGCTAGTCGTAATTTTATTTAGATACAACCACTTTAAACTGACTCTTCGTACCGTTTGAATAGTCAAGTGAGAAGATGTATGTACCAGCTTTAAATCCGTCTACATTTGCAGTGAATTGTCCATTTACGATGTTTACATCAGCAGAAGAAACTGTTCTTCCAGCCAAATCTGTGATCGTTAATGCAGCAGTTCCGCTTGCGTTTACTTTCACAGTAACTACATCAACAGCAGGATTTGGGAAAGTAGATGTTTCGATGACGTTTTCATTTACTGTCAAATCAGCTGCGTCGAATACTTTTACTGCAATTGCAGGAACAGATCCTCCGGTAAAACCAGCAGCGAAGAACGTACCGTTTGCTTCGATCGGGTGGAACGCTTGCAAATCTTGGTTAAGGTTTTCATTGTAGCTAGATTGATCATCAAAACCGAAGAACAATTGCGTATCGAATGTTTGAACACAGAACAAGTAACGTTGACCATCTTCCAAAATGATTGGAACATCAAACGGAACATATTGATCAACACTATTCAAACTTGGAATACTAGCAGGATAGTTAAAGATTGCAGAAGCTACTTCCGTTAAACTAGTGAAACCGAAATTGGCGTCATTCAAATCGGTGAAAGCATCATCCCAACGACGAGCGCTGATCAATACTTCACGACCGTCTAATGAATCTGGAGCGTTAATAGATGCGCTGAAGTGCATACCTGCAACACCGATTCGGCTAGCGTTTGCATTCATGAACGTAATACAAGCAGAGTAAGAACCATCATTCGGTGAAGGTTGTGTTCCACCTGTAGTGATTGGTTTACCAGCTGCATCCAAACGAGCTAATGCGTAAAGAGAATCCTGAATGTTGAACGTAGTAGCAATGGTATTGTCTAACGTGTATTGGTCTGTAATACCGTAAGCAATAGCATATGTAAGTGTGTAAACACCCATTGGGTAAGAAGCTAAGTTGAAATCAGGTAGCGTAATGAATGCGCTATCGCCTGCCAACAAACTGAATGAAGTAGATGTGTTGTCGTAAACGTTAGCACCGTTGTTCACTTTTGCATTCAAGGTAATTCCGGTTTGATCTTGTTGTCCGTAGTTGAATACCCAACCACCAACAGTCGTATTAAATTCAGACGCATTTGTTGCCAATTGAGATGGAACACCACTTGCATCAGCACGTAAGATATCTGCAATTTTGAATCCTAAGTCATTGTCGTAATAACCGTTTTTCTGACCGATGAAAGCAACAACGTCGTTTCCGGCCAAGATTGCATCATGAAGAGCGTCACCGTCAACATTGGTAATCATAATTACAGGAATGGTAACAGATGCTCCGTCTACTCCAGCACCCATTGCTGTTGGAGCTCCAGGGATATTGTTTACAATGATACAAGCAATTGCACCTGCATTTTGAGCAGCCAACGCTTTGGAACTGAAGTTACAAGTACCGCGGTAAACCAAGGCAATTTTACCTGTAAGGTCATTGATTAATGGCGCACAAGCTAATGAGTCATCCGCGATCATTACCGTATCCAATACGGCATTTGCAGGGTTTGACATGTCAGCTGACCAAGTTGTAGGATTTGTGATTTGAAGACCACCGATTAATGCTACCGGAGCTTCAATAGAACAAATCACTTGTGAAAACGAATTGGCGGCAAAAAGCACCAATCCGAAAGAAAGTAATAGTTTTTTCATATTTCATTTAGATTAAAGACGTGTTAAAGATAATGTAAATGAATGTGATATGGAAAAAAAAGACAAACGGATACTGTTAATCATGGTTGGGCAACACCTTGTTTTCCAATGCTAGCGCATGAAATGAGTTACACGAAATAAGGGAACTGCACAAAAGAACAACTGATCATTACTGTTCTTTCCGATTTAAACTTGGTATGAGCTCCTGAATCGAAAATCGTTAACTAAATGACACAAAAAAGGGAAGACTAAATCTTCCCTAACTTTTTATGGTCTATCGAATGACTTTATTCAGCGCTAACCATCGCTTTTAAGTACTCGCGATTCATGCGTGCAATGTTTTCCAAGGAAATTTCTTTTGGACATTCAACGGCACAAGCACCTGTATTGGTACAGTTTCCGAATCCTTCTTCGTCCATTTGTTTTACCATGTTCAACACGCGTTGTTGTGCTTCTATTTTTCCTTGAGGCAATAAGGCCAGCTGTGAAACTTTAGCAGAAACGAACAACATTGCCGATGCATTAACACATGAAGCCACGCAAGCACCACAACCGATACAAGTTGCTGCTTCGAACGCTTTATCTGCGTCGGCTTTTCCAATCGGAATAGCATTAGCGTCGATGGTATTTCCGGAAGTGTTTACGGAAACGAACCCGCCTGCTTGTTGAATTCGGTCGAAGGCGCTTCTATCCACCACCAAATCTTTGATTACCGGGAATGCTTTTGCTCTCCAAGGTTCAACATAAATGGTTTCACCGTCTTTGAATTTACGCATGTGCAATTGGCAAGTCGTAACCGCACGATCTGGTCCGTGAGCTTCACCGTTGATGAATAACGAACAACTTCCGCAAATTCCTTCGCGACAGTCGTGGTCGAATGCAATCGGCTCTTTACGGTCATTTACCAATTGTTCGTTCAATTGATCCAACATCTCCAAGAAAGAGCTATCGGTTGACACATTGTCCAATTTGTATGTTTCCATACTCCCTTTCGAATTGACGTTCTTTTGACGCCAGATTTTCAAGTTGATATTGATTGTTTTTGATGCCATAATTTCTATTATTTCTGTTCAATAATGTCTCTATGCTATGATGTTGGATTCTTGATTTTTGATGTTGAATGTATTCCTTCGAAATCAATCATCCAACATTCAAAATCCAACATCCAATTTTATTTATAGTTACGTGCTGCAATCTTAATAAACTCGTAATTCAACGGTTCTTTGTGCAACTCGGATTGGTTAATGTCCATTCCTTTGTATTCCCAAGCACCCACAAATTTGAAGTTTTCATCATCGCGCAATGTTTCGCCTTCCGAATCTTGGTATTCTTCACGGAAGTGACCTCCACATGATTCGTTGCGTTGCAAAGCATCGCGTGCCATCAATTGGCCCAATTCGAAGAAGTCTGCTACACGCAATGCTTTTTCCAATTCAGGATTCAACTCATTGGCATCACCAGGAACGTATACTTCTTTGTAGAATTCGTCGCGCAGAGCAGCGATTTCAGCGATGGCTTCTTTCAAGCCTTGTTCGCTTCGACCCATACCTACTTTGTTCCACATGATCAAGCCCAAACGTTTGTGGAAATGATCTACGGTTTTGGATCCGTTGTTGTTCAAGAACTTATCGATCATTGATTTCACGCTGTTTTCAGCTTCATCAAATTCCGGAGAGTCAGTTGGAATGGTACCTGTGCGAATTTCATTGGCTAAGTAATCCGAAACGGTGTACGGCAATACGAAATAACCGTCGGCCAAACCTTGCATCAATGCCGAAGCACCCAAACGGTTGGCTCCGTGATCGGAGAAATTGGCCTCACCAGCTACGAAACAACCCGGAATGGTTGACTGCAAGTTGTAATCAACCCAAACTCCACCCATGGTATAGTGAACTGCCGGGTAGATTTTCATTGGTGTTTCGTATGGATTTTCGTCGGTAATTTTTTCATACATCTGGAACAAGTTTCCGTACTTGCTTTCGACCCATTTTTTACCCAATTCCAAGATTTTCTCATCGGATGGGTTGTGATCGCCGGAAGCAAAAGCAGCTTGTTTTCCTTTTGCTTTGATCTCGGAAGAGAAATCGAGGTAAACACCTTCGTTGGTATCGTTGGCTTCGATTCCGAATCCTGCATCGCAACGCTCTTTAGCGGCACGAGAAGCTACGTCACGTGGTACGAGGTTACCAAACGCAGGATAACGTCTTTCCAAGTAATAATCTCTATCTTCTTCAGCAATTTGTGTTGGTTTTAATTTACCTGCACGAATGGCTTCAGCATCTTCTTTTTTCTTCGGTACCCAAATACGACCTGAGTTACGCAATGATTCCGACATCAACGTCAGTTTCGATTGGTTGGTTCCATGAACCGGAATACAAGTTGGGTGAATTTGTACATAGCACGGGTTGGCAAAGTAAGCTCCACGTTTGTGGGCTTTCCAAGCAGCTGTAACGTTACTTCCCATCGCATTGGTAGAAAGGAAGTAAACATTTCCATAACCACCTGATGCGATGATTACCGCGTGTGCAGAATGACGTTCGATTTCACCTGTAACCAAGTTACGAGCAATAATTCCGCGGGCTTTTCCGTCTACTTTAACAACGTCGAGCATCTCGTGACGGTTGAACATTTGCACGCGACCCAAACCGATCTGACGAGAAAGTGCTGAGTAAGCTCCTAACAACAATTGTTGTCCTGTTTGTCCTGCAGCGTAGAATGTACGTTGTACTTGTGTTCCACCGAAAGAGCGGTTATCAAGCAAACCTCCGTATTCACGAGCAAACGGAACACCTTGAGCTACACATTGATCGATGATGTTTCCGGAAACTTCGGCCAAACGGTGAACGTTGGCTTCGCGGGCACGGTAGTCGCCACCTTTGATGGTATCGTAAAACAAGCGGTAAACGCTGTCACCATCGTTTTGGTAATTTTTTGCGGCATTGATACCACCTTGTGCTGCGATGGAGTGCGCTCTACGTGGAGAATCCTGAAAACAGAAAGCTTTTACGTTGTAGCCCATTTCGCCAAGAGACGCAGCGGCAGCGGCACCCGCAAGACCTGTTCCTACAACAATGATGTCGATTTTAGGACGGTTATTCGGTGCAACTAATTTTAAATGATCTTTATGATTGGTCCATTTTTCTGAAATAGAACCTTCAGGTATTTTGGAATCTAACTGAGACATATCTTTTCGTTTTAAAAATGAATCTGATTACTTAACGAATCCGATGAAAATAAGCACCGGAATAATAGCAAAAGCCAACGGTACAATAACGGCAAACAATTTTCCTGTAATTGCAATGGCTGGTGTGTAGCGTTTATGACGCATTCCCAGTGATTGGAAAGCCGAAGCAAACCCGTGCCACAAGTGGAAACCTAAAACCGCCATGGAAAGCACATACAAGATGGTTGCAACCAATGCCATTGAATTTGTAGTGGCTCCTTCTTTCGATTGACCGAAGAATGCCATTACCACAGAGTGAAGGTCTTTGTAGCCTTCGCCTACTTTCAATTCAGAGTTTTTATCGTACAAGAACGTTTCATCTTTTACATCAATGGTGTTCTCAAGTTCTTGTTTATCCGGATTCATAAACGCGTATTCTTTGTACTCACCTTTTGTAGTAAGGTAATAATACACGTCTATCGACTGATTGATCGGCTGACCTGTTGTTGGATCCTGACCCACCGGAATTTCGATGGATTTAGTTACCTGGTGCAACGGAATGTGATCGAAGTGCATTTTTGCCCAGAAATTCACCATGTGTGTTACGATGAAAATAAGAATGATACTTCCAAGCAATGCCATTTGACGTGAAGCCGTTGAAGAATTGGCTCCGGCATTGTTGTAGGCATACTTTTGCGGACGCGCCTTTTTGTTTTGAACAGCCAACATTAATCCATCTATTGCGTGAAACAAAATGGAAATGTAGGTTACATAAGACAACACTTTGATAAAGATGTTGTGCTGCATGAAGTAAGCGTATTCGTTGAATGCTCTCCTTCCTTCTTCACCAAACTTGGTGATCAATTGAAGATTACCAATTAAGTGCCCGATCAGGAACGTGCACAGAAACAGTCCCGTCAATGCCATCCAATATTTTTTGGCGATGGATGATTTTAAAATTGCCGATTTACTCATGTTTGGTTTTTTTATAAAAACGATTCACAAATTTAACAGCTATACTAACCCAATGTTCATTGTGCCCTTATTTAGATTGAATTTAGATTGGTTTTTAGCAGAATATTCTCTGAATGATTTAACTTAGCTACGAACAAACCTATTCATATGAAGTCTACACTACTTGTTTCAACTAGCTTTCTTGTTTTTTTCCTCTTTACAGGTTGTATTCCGGGCGGCGCTCGAAAAGAAGCTCCGGCAGAAAAAATAGTTGCGGGAAGGGTTCAGGGAACAGTTTACACGAATTCGTATTTCGGTATCACGGTTCATTCTCCGGAAGGCTGGGAAATTCAGGATCAGGCACCGTTGAAAAAAACCAATCCGTTTCAAGTTGATTTGTTTCAGGCATTTGAGTATCCGTTAGATTCGGGTTACATCGACAACGGGAATATCTACCTCACAGCAGAGCGACGCAACCACAATCCGTTGATGGATGATGGCGGCGATTATTTGCAAGAATTAAAAGACGGGTTGGAAATGCTAGCTGTGGAATCCGATCGTTTTAGTGCGATTAGTGCAACAACTGTTGGCGGCAAGGAGTTTTACAAGTTTGAAGCGTATAGTATCGATACCGACAACGAGGTTGAAACCTTTCAGGAATTTTACGCCACGCCAATCAAAGACTATTGGTTGCTGATTGCGCTAACGTATTGTGATGAAGGACAAAAAGCTTCCTTGAAGGAAACGTTGGAAGGAATTGTATTTAAATGAATTTCTTGAGTTTCTGAGTTCTTAAGTTTCGAAGTTAACTTACTAAACTCAACAACTTAAAAACTCAAGAACTGCCAATCTCCTAATGTCCTCCGCCTGCTTCGTCCAACGAAACGCCTTGTTTTTTGAGCAGTTTGTTCACGTACACCGCGAAGAACGTGATGTAAGCAAAACAAATTCCACCAACGATAAAAGACGATTGAATTCCGATGATATCCGACAACTTTCCTTGCAACGGCGGAATGATGGCGCCACCCAAAATCATCATAACCAGGAATGCCGAACCTTGCGCTTGATATTTCCCCAAACCGGCAAGCGATAATGAGAAAATACACGGCCACATAATGGAGCAGAATAATCCTGCGCTGAGGAAAGAATAAACAGAAACAATTCCTGTGGTTGTAAGTCCGATCAATGTTGCTGTAATGCCAAGGATACCGAAAACGGTCAAAGTAAGCGCCGGTTTGTCGTTGGTCAGGTAAAAAGCAACAATTTGAACGAGTACACAACCGATATACCAATACAACGAATCGATGTTGTAACCGGCAAGTTTTGTAAAACCGAGTACGACTGCGAAAGCGACCAATGGTGCAATAAAGCGCAAGATCATTTTGGTTTGAGCTTCGAGCTTGAATGCGTTAATGGAACCGGCCCAGCGACCAATCATCAAACTTCCCCAGAACATGGAAACAAAAGGAGTGGTTTCGGAAGATTCGTACCCACCAAAGGCAGGTTGTTTCAGTAATTCGCTGAGGTTACTGCCAATGGCTACTTCAACACCAACGTACACAAAAATGGCTAGCATTCCCAATGTCAATTGTGGAAACTGCATGGCTCCCCAACCTTCTTTCTGACGCGAACCTCTTCCGTAAGCGAATAAAATTCCAGCTACTACAGCCACCAATCCACCGGTCCAGCAAATAATGCGCATTCGGTTGAGCGGTTTTTGAATCAGATCAATTTCCTGTTGAATGACTGTTTTCGTTTCCAGTTGAGTAGTGCTTAAAACAGCCATTTCTTTTCCTTGCTCATCCAATGAAACTTGTTCGAGGTCGTGATTCAATTCAAGCAACTGTTTAGCTTCATCTGTTCGGTAACTATTAAACACCGGTGAAAAACAAGCGATCAACAATCCGGTAATAATGAATAAGGTTACAAGTGCTTTTTTAGCTGATTCTGCTTTTTCAACTGCCGCTTCTTTAACAGGGTTGTCAATTAACTCATCGTTTGACGCGGTAATAAGATCGCTTGTTTTGCCATCAGGAACCCGTTTTGAGAAACCGAACAAAGCAGCTACACCAAGAAATAAACATCCTACGGCAGAATATAAAATAATGATTTTGGAAAGACTCAAAGCCTGGATCATTTTATCATCAACCGCTGCAGCAGTGCCGAAAAGGGCTAGGGAAATGATCACCGGTCCGATAGATGTTCCCAAACTATTGATGGATCCGCCGAGATTGATGCGGTTACTTCCGGTAGATTCATCTCCGAGGGAAATCATAAACGGATTGGCGGAAGTTTGTTGCAACGAAAAACCTAATGCTACGATGAACAACCCAAAGAGCATTCCGGCGAATACGTTGAAATAAACGGAAACGATCATGGCAACTGCGCCAAGGGCCGAAAAGAGTAAACCGTAAACAATGCTGCGTTTGTAACCCCAAGATCCGACCAAGTCGCGACCACTAGCGGTACTAAACACAAACAATCCCAATGCTCCTAAGTAATAGGCGCCGTAAAAGGCGAAGTCGATGAGCTGACTTTGAAACTGATCAAGGTGGAAATAATGCTTGCAAAACGGAATGAAAATACTGTTTCCGGCAGCAATGAATCCCCAAAAAAAGAAAACGGTTGTCAAGGTTGACAAGGCTCCGTAATTGGTGGGCTTGATCGTTTTTTCCATAAAAGAAGTTTAGGGCCGAAAAATAGTTAGAATAATTGTAATGATGTTGGATGCTTGATTTTTGATGTTGAATGAGACTCTGCTGAAATTTAACGGGAACTCCATCAAAAATTCAACATCAAGCATCCAACATCCATTTTACTCCTCCAATAATCGCTCCATATCCGTTATCATACGATTGACCTCTTTTTCAGAAGTTCCATCGTAATACCCGCGAATGCGCAATTGGCGATCAACCAACACAAAATTGTTGGTGTGAATGAAATCGGAACCTACGTCGCCTTGATTTTGCACGGCAGCCGGTTTTAGCACGAAAAACGAACGTCGGGCCACTTCATACAATTTTTCTTTTTGTCCGGTTAAAAAATGCCACTGACGAGCATCTGCATGGTGTGCTTTTGCATAGTCGGCCAATTGAGCTACCGAATCGGTTTCCGGATCTACCGTAAAACTCAGAATGGCAATCTCGTTGTTTTTTTTGAAATGATTGTGAACACGCTGCATTTGTTCGTTCATTTTCGGACAAATAGTGCCACAGGTGCTGAAGAAATACTCGGCCACAAATACTTTTCCTTTTACGTCTTTTAAACCGAAAGTAGTATTGTTTTGATCGGTAAATGAAAACTCGCCAATTTTGTGCCCGAACCCTTGGCGCACCAAGTCCTGATCGACCATTTCTGAGTTGAGGTCAACCGGATTAATGACAGGAAGCGGTTTTTCATCCGACGGTTTTGTTATCAAATAAGCCGTGATGACGCCGACAATTGCTATAACCAAGAGAATAATGACGCGCATGTTTTCTACATTTTGACTACAAAAGTACATGGAATATTGCCACGGAATCATGATATTTATCAGTGAAATAGTATATTTGATTCATGCGAACATTCATTCTAAGTCTACTCATCTTTTTCGCTGTTCCTAACGCCCAAGCTCAATTGACATACGGTGATGGACATGTTTTTGCGAAATACAGCTACGGCATTGTCGATTCGGCGCGATATCACAATTATTCTGTTTCGGGCGAATATTTTGTGAATGAATTCATCGGTTTGAACTACAATTTTGACCTCATGTTTCGCGACGACAATATTCGTCAGTTTCATTCATCGGTGGGAGCATTGGCCGGTCCGCCACTTATTTTGATAGGATTATTAGCTGCCTTAGCCAACAAATATAACCCCGATGATTCTCAATTCAACCTAGGTGCATTGGGCGCGTTATTGGGAGTGCTGATTCTGGTAGCGCCCGACGGCGTTAGTTTACACATTCCTGTTTCGTATAAATGGGATATTTCTCCTTACGCCAATGTATTGGGAATTGATTTTGTGCGAAATAAAAACACCAATCACAATACCTTTAAGTATGCGATGTCATTCGGCTGCAAAACAACGTATCTTACTTTCGGCGATATAACATTAAACGCTTTTGTGGAAACGCGAAAAGTTGCTACTATGGGTTGGAGTTTCGGCGGAGGCTTTGGAATCGGTTACGCCATCGGTCAGTGAGAAGAAATAGAAAATGTTGTTCCGCAAGATGGCTATTTACTTTAAAACAACAAGTGTTTTACCGTATTGCCATTATTGATGAGTTGCTTCAATGATTCGATACCGATGGTAATGTGTCGGTCTACAAATACAGACGTTACTTTACTATCGCTTTCACTTGTTTTCACACCTTCCGGCACCATTGGTTGATCTGATACTAACAACAAAGCTCCTGTTGGAATTTTATTAGCAAATCCTACCATAAAAATGGTTGCTGTTTCCATATCAATGGCCATGGCGCGAATAGAGCTGAGGTAGTTTTTGAAGGTGTCATCGTGTTCCCAAACCCTGCGATTGGTGGTGTAGCACGTTCCGGTCCAATAATCAAATCCGTGATCACGAATGGTAGTTGAGATCGCTTTTTGTAAAGCAAAAGCAGGTAAAGCGGGTACTTCCGGCGGAAAATAATCATTACTGGTTCCTTCACCGCGAATAGCAGCAATGGGTAAAATCAAATCGCCCACCTCGTTTTTCTTTTTCAAACCACCGCATTTCCCCAAAAACAATACTGCTTTTGGTTTGATGGCCGAAAGTAAATCCATACACGTAGCAGCCGAAGCGCTTCCCATTCCGAAATTGATAATGGTAATGCCATTGGCCGTTGCGCATTGCATGGGCTTGTCTTTTCCGATGACAGGAACATCGTGCAAGGCAGCAAATTTGTCGACATAATTGTGGAAGTTGCACAACAAAATATACTTGCCAAAATTTTCCAGTAACTCACCCGTATAGCGTGGCAACCAGTTTTCTACGATTTCCTGTTTTGATTTCATGCGTTATTGTTCTATACTTCAAACATACGAATTGCAAAAGGATTTTTGATGTTGGATGCTTGATTTTTGATGGATACTCAGGTAAATTGATCATTTACGGAAACTAAATATTGATTGGTTATTCTGTAAATCCCAGGAAGAATCTAATCCAACACCGCGTCCGCCTTTGGCGTGATCAAGCATCAAAAATTCAACATCATTTTTTGGTAATAAGACTCAAAAACGTTGATCGATTGATCCCTGTTGTTTTGATTTCGGGGTAATACTCGGTGAAACTAGCCGGAACTTTGATTTTCTTGCGTTTGTCCCATTGCATTTTATAGGCATTGATTCCAGTTTCGGAAACCTCGATGTAATCAACCTCTTGTTTGGTATGGGTTTTCCAGAAATAAGAAGCGGGGTTTCTTCCTGCCAGTGAATTGGCTTTTCTGCGTTCGGAAATCACCCAGTTTTTCCAAAGCAGATCGAGGTCGTTGCGAAATTCAAGTGCTTGAAATTGACGAATGAGCGCATTCCGGATGCCGTTATCGACAAAATAAACGGTGTGACTTTTCTTCAACTCGTAGCGATGATCGTTGAAATAACTCGGCAAAACAAACAGCAATTGTGTTTTTTCAAGCAATCTGATGTAGCGTTCAACGGTTTCATTGTCCAACCCGCATTTGCCGCCCAGTTCATTGTAACTAATGGCCTGACCGATGTTAAAAGCCAGTAAACGGAGCAATTGAATCAGTTGTTCGCTTTTATTGATGCGATCTGCGGCTCCCAATTGAGTAAACACGCTTTCTTCCAGTAATTGTATCAATAATGCTTCGGCATTGTGCGGATCGGCAACTATTTCGGGGTAATAACCGAAAATTAAGCGGTGTTCCACTTCTTTTTCCTCTTCGCCCATGCCTGTTGCTTGCACCAACTCAGGGTAGGAATACGGAAAAAGTTCCAGTTCCAGACCCTGATAACGCAATGCTTCCCACAATTCTTCCTGCAAAGCCGGTTCGAAGGAACAACATAAGATGAGGTTTTCCACGGCGTCGTTTGCCAATACGTCATCAATCACCGTTTGCAACTGACTCAAGTATTGGGCTTCTTCCAACACGATAATGGAATATCCGGCAGTTGCGTTTTGAAATGCGGCTACTTCATCAATGGTTTTGCGCTGTTTTTTGTCGGAGCAATCAATGGTAATGATCTGCTGACTTTTCCCCGATAAGACTTCTGTAAGTAGGGTTTTTCGACCGGATTTTCGCGGACCGCGCAGTACCACAATTTTACTTTCGGCCAATTTTTGCTGAAGAACGGGTTGAAGAGCTCGTTTGATCATTGATGTGAGATTTTGATCAAAACTAAGGGCTTTATCGATTTATTGTGTTGATTTCTGCGGAAAAAATTGATTTTTAATGTTGGATGCTTAATTTTTGATGAGCGTTTTTGGGTAAATAGTACGCTTAAGGTTCTTATAATCAGGATGAATCTAAACTCGGAGGGTATACTATTAATTCTTAGTATTCATCTAATCCAACATCAAAAATTCAACATCAAAAATCCTTCAAAACGAGTCGATCAAAATACTTCTTCGGTCTATCCGAGTGCATGAATTTATTTCCGCCATAACACACCAAGATGTAAGCTTTGTTATCGTAGATAAATACTCGTCGCCATTGCAAGCCTTTCCACTCATCCAATACCATTCCTTCAATGGCTTGAAGTCCGTTTGGAAGGGTTAATTCTACTGGGCGCTGGCGTTGATTGTCGATGAATTGTTTTCTGTAATCACTTAATTTTTCACCCGAAGAACGAATAATTAACTCGTAAGTGTTGCCTTGTCCTAATTCTTGGTAAACAAAGCGATAGTCTTTTTCGGAGGCGAATACGAGCGGTTTTCCAGAAAGCGGAATAGAAAAATGAAAGGTATCGCTTTCAACAGTATACACGCGCCAGCTATTCACTGTTAGTTGTGCCGGAATGGGTTCTGTGCTGTAGGTAGCTTGTACCGGACGAACGGAATAGCCTTTTGAGCGGAGTAATTGCAAAATACCGTCAGTTCCGTGTAAATGTCCAGATCCAACAGCACAAAACACAGATTGTTTCCGCATCAAGGTGTCTAATCCGTTAAACATAACCACATTTCGGCGTGTAATCAAGGCATCGTAAGCTCCGGGAACGTTTTCCAATTGCGATTTCAGCATTTTGCTAAGCGTGGCAATATCGCCTTGAATGTAGGATTGTACAAAGGCTTCTTTTGAAAAGAGTAAACTAGAAAAGGCCGAACGGGCTGTTATATTGCTGATTTTTTCCACTGCTTTCAGCTGATCTTCCAAGCCTTCGAGCGGATAAAAATCTTTTCCGGCGCAGTAACCTGTTTGTTGTAGCCAAGCATCGATGAATTGCGGTCTGCCATCTTCACTTCCGTAAACGGTTGTGGTTGCTTCGCGTGAGTTGGTGTATGGTTTGTTTTTGGAAAGAATTTCGAGGTTGAACAAATCCAAACGCACGTCGTAATCATCAAACAAGGCCGAAACATCGGTTTCCAGAACCACGGCATCTGCTTTTTCAAAGGCCACGTATAAACTATCCGGAAACTGAAACAAGCGCGGATCGTTGGAATGCATGCTTCCGAACAAATAACTCGGTTTTTTCAAGCCTTTTCCCTTGATTTCCCACAATAGCTGATACTCCGGAGTGTCTTGCGCCACCGAAAATTTTCCTGTTAAAAGGACCGCTATGAGGAGTATGTGTTTCACTTGTTTTTTAACTAGACGTTATAAACCGCTCAAACGTATGCATTATTCGACTGCACTTCTGAAAAATTCACCTGTTTTAACAGATGATCAATTTCCGCCAATGAGTCTGTCCACATGCACATCCCCAAATGCGTAGGGAATGTAGGCAAGTGAAGGAATTTTTTTAGTGAGAATAACAGGAGTGGTCTTGCCCAACGAAATCGTTCCGTGGGTATTCGATAATCCCATAGCATAGGCTGCGTTTATCGTGAGGGCATTGAGTGCTTCTTCCGGTGTCATTTTCATCTTGACGCACCCTAAAGAAAAAATCATGCCTAAATTATCGCATGGGGTTGAACCCGGATTAAAATCACTCGCCAATGCAACGGGAAGTCCGGCATCCATCATTCCACGGGCATTACCGAATGGAATACTCAAGAAATGAGAACAACCCGGAAGTAATGTCGGCATACAACCACTGTCTTTCAGCGCGGCAATATCGTTTTCATCGCATTCTTCCAAGTGATCAACGGATAAAGCACCACACTCGATGGCCGCTTGCACGCCACCTAAAATGGAAAACTGATTCACATGCACTTTCGGAATCAAACCATGGCTTTTTCCAGCTTCTAAAATGCGGGTCATTTCTTCTACAGAAAAGTAATTGCGTTCACAAAACACATCGATGTAATCGGCTAAGTTTTCTTCGGCTATTTTCGGAAGCATCTCTTCAATGATGAGTTTGATGTATGCTTCGTGGTCTTCTTTATAGGCTTTCGGAAACGCGTGAGCACCTAGAAAAGTTGCTTTTACGGCAATTCCGGTTTCGGTTTTCAGGCGTTTGATAACACGGAGCATTTTCAATTCGGCATCCACGCTCAAACCATAACCCGATTTAATTTCCAGGGCTCCGGTACCATAGTTTTTCATGCGATTGATGCGCATCAATGCTTCTTCAAACAACTGGTCTTCGGTCATGGTTGCCAGCTTTCCGGCCGAGTTGAGAATGCCACCGCCTTTCAAGGCAATTTCCTCGTAAGAAAGTCCGTTGATGCGATCCACAAATTCTTCCTCCCTGCTCGCCGCAAAAACGGTATGCGTATGTGCATCACAGAACGCTGGCATCACAAAACAGCCTTCGGCATCAATGATTTCCAGATCGCGCCAATCGGTAATTCCTCCCCACTCACTCATGGGTCCGTAAGCAACGATTACACCATCTTCCAACGCCAAAAAAGCATTGTCGATTGCAGGTACGGTTTTCATTGCCGATCCGGCCACATATGCGGGGAAATCCTCACCTACCTGCAGTAAGGACTTGATGTTTTTGATTAAGATTTTTGCCATGATAGTGCAATTTTACGGAATATCTGCTGATACCTGTTAGGATCGATACTTTTGACTACCACAGATGCACAGATTTGTGCGCTTCAGCCTTAGGCTGACAGCGCTTTTTTATGTGGGATTGGAGATGTCTATTCTTTCAACTCCTCCAACTGCATGCGGTAAACGTTTTGCAGGTTCGTATCACAGGGCGCCTGCAAGAACTTTTCCACTAAGTGTTTGAATGCACGTTTGGTTCCGGCATTTGTTTTATCGAAATTATATTTAGCCTGGGCAGAAACCATTTCTTGCAACAATTTCGTGCAATTGAGCTTGTTCGAGAAACCACTCTTGCGGTCGTTGGTAAGAATAATGAAGTTTTCTTCATCGCCCTCGATGTATTTTACTGAAAACGATTCACCAACAAGCGGTGGAATTTCCAAATCGTTTGCCGGATAAAAAGCATCACCACTGTTTTCAAAATAGGTTTTAACGGTTTTTCCTTCCTTGGTTTTGATCAAACAATGATAGTTAACCACTTGAACGTGATTGACATAATTGTTGGTCTGTTCCACTTCCACAATCACACCGGTGCCTTTTACACCATGATTGTAAACGTATTCGGCGTTCCAATCGCCCCCGTAAATCAAGTTAATCACTCCCCAAACCGGAAGCAATAAAGCCAACATTGAGGCCTTAGGATACCGTTTTTTGCCAAAATAAAAGATGAGGAGCATGAGAAGAATGCTGCATGGCAAGATCAAAAAAGGATGCATAGCACCGAAGCGTAAAAAACTGGAAGTCATTGTTTGTAAGTTTGGCGTTGAACACCAAATGTATCAATTTCGAGTCATTAGTCGTCAATCTTGGTATTTTCAGCTAATAAATCCGTTGATAAAGTACAACAAAACAAGTTTTTTGTACATTACATCACTGAATTGTTACTCCAATATGAACAAACTATTAACTACGCTTCTGCTACTAGCCGGAAGTACCTCTGTTTTCCATGCCCAAACGTATACCGGTGGTGGCGGAAATATTATCGATAATCAAACCATTGATATTCCGATTAACGTGTCTGGGTTATCGCCCGCTACGCTTGATACGACAAATTTTGGGCTTGAGCAGGTTTGTATCAACTTGACCCATACCTGGGATGCCGATTTGACCATTCGCATCGTTGCACCCGATGGCACATCAGCCATTTTAGCCGATGGAGTAGGAGGTGATCAAGACAATTTTACCAACACTTGTTTTCGCTGGGATGCCGCAACAAACATCGGAGCGGGGTCAGCACCGTTTTCCGGAACATTCAAACCTTCGGGTCAAATGGGCTTGGTGAATAACGGTCAAAACGGCAACGGAACCTGGAAGATCAGTGTTTCTGACAATGCCGGAGGCGATCAAGGAACGGTAATAAGTTGCTCCATTACTTTTGGCAATAATCCGGCGACCTATTTTGCTTTTTCTGAATCTGATTTACCAATTGTGATCATCAATACCAATGGCGGAACAATTGTAAACGATCCTAAAATCATGGCGGATATGGGCATCATCGACAATGGCCCGGGAGTTCGCAATCATGTAATTGATCCGAAAAACGACTATAACGGAAAAATCGGGATTGAAATTCGCGGAAATTATTCGGCTTCGCTTCCGCAAAAACCATACGCATTAGAATTGTGGGATGTTAATGGAACGACCATAGATGCTCCGATATTGGGAATGCCAATAGAATCAGAATGGTTGTTACTGGCGACTTATAATGATAAATCATTTGCCCGTAATGCCTTGCCGTTTCATTTGTTCGATTCTATGGGTCATTACTCTGTGCGTTCGCGATTGGTAGATGTGGTGATCAATGGTGAATACCGCGGGATTTATCAGTTTGCAGAAAAAATCAAACGCGATACGAGCCGTGTTGATGTGTCTAAATTAAGTGCGACTGATATTGCCGGAGTGGACGTTACGGGTGGTTATATCTTGAAAATCGATTATTGGGACAACACCAATTCCTGGCAATTGACGCACAGTCCGATTGGTTTTCCGGGCTTGGATGTACACATGGTGTATTATTACCCAAAACCGCAAGATTTGGTGATTCAGCAGCAAACCTACATTCAGAATTTCATTGATGGTTTTGAAAATGCCCTTTACGGACTCAATTTCGATGACCCAGTAAACGGTTACCGTCAATACATCAGCACCTCAACGTTCGTGGATTATTTCATCATTAGCGAAGTAACCAGAAACGTTGATGGGTACAAAAAAAGCCGCTTTTTCTACAAAGATAAAGACCACGTTGACGGAACTTTCCGCAAGCTAAAAGCGGGACCAGTTTGGGATTTTGACTGGTCGTTGAAAGACATCGATGCCGGTTCAGAAGACGGTTCAGGCTTTATGTATGGATTAGCCGACCAAGATGTAAATGCGCCGGGCTGGTACATTCGTTTATTGGAAGACACTGTTTTTGCGAATGAAGTGCGTTGTCGTTACGACGATTTGCGTCGCAGTATTTTGAGCGAGACTTACTTGTACAGCAAAGTCGATTCGATTGCGGCATTGGTGAACGAAAGTCAAGTATGGCACTACCAAACATGGGGTCACATGGGTCAATCTTCAGGAACACCAGAGGTGCAAGCTCCGAGTCAAACTTATGCCGAAGAAGTACAGCGTTTGAAAGACTGGTTGAATCGTCGTTTGACATGGTTGGATGCCAATATGCCGGGAACGCTCAATGGTTGCAGCATGGCTGGTTTAAATCAACTGGCGGGGAATGCTCAAATTGTTGCGTATCCGAATCCATTCAATAATACCTTGATCATCGAGTGGCCTTCGGGCAACTTGGCTGGTTGCACAGTGCGTCTGCGCGATGAAACAGGTCGACTTTTCCGTGAAACGGTGATCAATGCTGATGATTTATTCAATAGTTCATTCGGATTGACCGACTTATCAGACCTTTCACAAGGTGTTTATTTTGTGGAGCTTACGCGCGGTGATGATCAGCGAGTTTTGAAAGTAATGAAGTAAAAAGCGGGTTGAAGCAACACTTTTTTCGTTGACCGTTTGTGAAATTGATTTTATTCCCTATTTTTGCACCCGCTTACATCGGTAAGTGGCTGTCAGTCGGACAGCAATAATAGAAATGCCTCGGTGGCGGAACTGGTAGACGCGCTGGATTCAAAATCCTGTACTTTCGGGTGTGCCGGTTCGATTCCGGCCCGAGGTACCAACGAAGTAGAAAAGCCTTTGGAGATTTCCAGAGGCTTTTTTCGTTTGCACGAGTGGCTTTTCACTTCGTTGTCCCTTGGCGAATGAGGGACGAATTCTGCTTTGGGACAAAAAGAAAAGAAGTTTTTCTTCGCAGCCGTATTTTTTTTTGCCCTCTTTTCTCACTCTCACACTCGCTCTTTTCAAGTTGTTTGCGGTGAATAAACTATTTTTTCCACTTCAGTGTATAATCCGGTTTCTTTCCTAGCCTTTGTCTAAATAGTAAACTTCAACTTTTCCCTTAAAAAAAGTTAGACGCGCTGTCAGCCTCAGGCTGACTGTACTTTCGGGTGTGCCGGTTCGATTCCAGCCAGAGGTACAATGAGCGCTTCCAGCTCATGAAGGTTAGCCCTAATTTTCTTAGGAATTTCAGGGCTTTTTGATGCTTTGTATTTTTATCAATTACAAATGTTGGGGAGATTGCGCTGTTGTGTAGAAAACCCAGTCGAAGTTTTACTGGTAGGAGAAAAAAAATCGGCCTTTTGATCCGTTATCATCTCACCGCTGAACCGATTTCTTGCCAGATTGTACACCAAAACCTAAAACAACTTCAATAAAGCCAGCATTTTTACGTTATTAACACAACTTATACCCCCGTTTATGAATCCAACGGCGTCCGCTCCGATCTTAATGATGCAATTGAGTGTGATCTTCCTGTTTACGGCTTGTTCCGAACATTCAGCGGTCAAAAAGCCATCCAAAAGCACTGACTTTTCCACTGAAACCACGCGTTCATTTTCATCCGAATCAAACAAAGAACCTTTTCAGGATACAGTCATTGCTTCCAATGAAAACCCGATTCAAACAGCTGTCACGAAAAATGGTCGTCGTAAGAATAGTGAGCTCTCGTGGAAAAAATGGCAGTCTTCCTTTCGGGAAGAAGTGCAGGTGTTTCGTGCGCGCGCAGATGAACCTATTCATATTGTCGGGAAACGGGGGACGGAGGTCTTTTTTCCGGCAAACAGTTTTGCCAACGCCAAAGGAAAGATGGTCCTAGGTGAATTGGAACTCCGGTTAAAAGAATGTTATGATTTTCTGGCATTTTTCGCCGATGGTCTAACAACTGTTACAACAGACGGAAAACTCATCGAAACGGGCGGTACAATTCGTTTGCAAGCCTTCCAAAATGGAAAAGAACTGGCGTTAGTTTCCAACGTGGAAGGAAAGGTGCTGTTTCCGAAAAAAGGTTCGGAGTTGCCAGGGATGCAAACGTTCTACGGAGAAACAACGGAAGATAATACTATTGTTTGGGAAACTGATACAACAATTGGAGTTAATCAGGCCACCACTCTTTTCAATGCGGGTAAAGCTTCTTTCACTTCGGAGACTTCTTCACAGCCCATTAAAATGCGTGTAGATCGTTTGCGTCATACTGATTTAACGACCAAGAAGGATGAAAACATTCATTCGAAAGAAGTGACCTGGAAATTGCGGGACACTTCAGGAACATTGCTGGGTTGGTTGGGAAATCAACCTAACTATAATGCGGAAATAGAAGATTATTTCTTTCGCAGGAATGGAAGTTTATTGTTGAAACTGCGTTTTGATGAAGAAGGAAACATTGATCAAATCGTTTATGGAAAGAAGACCCCTCTTCCTTTGATGAAAGCATTGGATAAATTCCTGAAGAATGCTCCTCCGGTGGCGATTTCCGAAATGGGGAATTACAAAAAATCACTGGTTTACATGCTGGGGTTAGATGGTGTTTCAGATGCAATTGCGGTGAATGAAGGCGATGATTTGGGAACATTGGTAAAATCAGGTGTCATCAAAAGAGCAGACTCAACGTATTGGGTTACCAAGCGACTATTGTACTACGAATTAGCCGTTAATAAAATGGGATGGATCAATTGTGATCGCTTTTATCAAGACAAACGTCCAAAAATTAATTTCACGGTGCTTGCGCCTCAAAAGACTGATTTTATGGTGATGCAACTGTCGAATTACCGGAGTCAAATGCTGGGCTATAAGTTGGAAAATGCCTGGCGCTTCGACTATTTACCAGAAGGTGAACCATTCAAAATTATTGCCATTACGGTGAGAGATAATCAACGGCATATTGCAGTGGAAAAAGGAATTGTTGATTCGAAGTATTTAACCATCGACCAGGGAAATCCGATGACGGATAAAGAGTTTGCGAAGGTCATTCGCTGAATTGGGGGTTCACCAACCCAGCTACGTTGTATGCTTTCGCCACAGCTAAAGGCTTTTTTCGTTTTGTTGGCTTTTCACTTCGTTGTCCCATGGAGTATGAGGAACGAATGCTTCTTTGGAACAAAAAAAGAGGCTTTTAATACCTCAACTAAAATTATCCTACGTTCTGAAGCAAAATCTTATGGTCCAATTTTTGCCAAGAACAACCTTCAAAACACCCTGTCTATGAAACACGTGCTTCTTACTACTCTGATATTCCTGCTTTCATTCATTACTTTTTCGCAAAAAACCTTCTGCGATGGTTGGGAAGACGGTTACTTAAGCGGAAAAACGGCGATCAAAGAATATCCTGGAATTACACCGCTTTGCCCCCTTCCACAAATCAATGCCGACACCTACGAAATCGGTTATCAGCGTGGTTACGAACGCGCAACAGGAACCACAAAAAGCGTTATTCTAATATCTTCGGAAAAAGAAAAAACATTTTGTGATGGTTGGGAAGACGGTTACATAAGCGGAAAAACGGCGATTAAAGAATACCCGGGACTTCCTCCGCTTTGCCCCCTTCCACAAATCAATGCCGACACCTACGAAATCGGTTATCAGCGTGGTTATGAACGCGCAACAGGGAAGACAAACAACAATGTTATAAAAGTCTACGAAGAAGAAGAAGAAAAAGAGGAAGAAAAAACATTTTGTGGTGGCTGGGAAGACGGTTACTTAAGCGGAAAAACGGCGATTAAAGAATATCCGGGAATTACACCAATTTGTCCCATTGCACGCATCAATGCTGATACTTACGAAATTGGTTTTCAGCGTGGTTATGAACGTGCAACAGGAATTGCAAACAGTGTGGTTTTAAAAGCTTCGGAAACAGAAAACACCTTTTGTGACGGTTGGGAAAAAGGGTACTCCAATGCCATGAGTAAAAACGGTCGCCTTGCTTTTATCGTACCGATCTGTCCTGTTGTGATGCCCAACGAAAACAATTACGAATCGGGGTATATCAAAGGGTTGACCTTAGCCAACAGCCAGCTTGGGGTGGAAACCGATGAAATAGTGGGTTACGATCCGGAGGCCAAATTTTGCGACGGTTGGGAAAAAGGATATGCTGTGGGGTTGCAATTGTGGGCCGAAAAACACAAGGTCACAACCCCGCTTCGCATCACTCCCATTTGTCCTTTCCCCGACATCAATCAAGACAATTATCCCAGTGGTTTTGAAAGAGGAAAAAACAAAGCGCTCGAAGATCTGGGCGATTGAACCAACTTGAAATTTTATCTTTAAACAAATCAACAACACCATGAAACAATTCTTACTACTTCTTTTTCTGAGTTTTAGCGTAATTTCCACTGCTCAAAAACAAAAAGTGTCGCTAGATGAAGACACCATTATGGTCGATGAGAAACCCTATGCTATTTTGGAGAAAAAACGCGGATTGACAATGGCTTTTACCTTAAAATCACTCACGGGAACCGAGTTGGGTTATTTCAACTTGCAAGAGTTCAACGATCCGAAAGCTGCCAATAACGCCAATTCCAACGGACGTGTTACGTACTTTGAAGTCACGTTTTTTAATGACAGCCGTCAATGCGAAATCAATATTCCTGCCACTAAAAAATCGGTTGCAAAGGAAATTGTAGAAAACAGTTTGGTGAAAGAAAACATCATTGATACGGAAGCAGAATCGAAATGTATACTGATCAACGGAAGCAAGTTTACCGAGCGACGAAAAGCACTGGGCGGAACCGTGATTATTATCAATAATTAATAGGGAACAATCAATCGTCTTTTCGGCGAGATTCTGCCATTTCGCGGGTAATCAGCGGTAAGAAGATTTCTACTTGTACGCCACCGGAATTGCGCTCACGGATGAGGTAGCTGGCGCTGGTTTTGTTCATTTTATTGAGCAAGTAAAAACGATCGTTGATGATTTCGGAGGCACGCGCTGAGGAAACTGATTTTAAGCCTTTTCCGTTGTCATCAATGCGAATGCGCAATTCATTCTGCTGCTGTTTGAACGAAACGGTGATTTGTCCTTCGTGATCGAGGTTTTTAAACCCTTGCTCGATGGTGCTTTCGATAAACGGTTGCAGAATCATAGTTGGCAAACACACATCCGACTGATTGAGTTGTTCGTCGACTTCAAAACTAAACACAAAGCGTTGTTTCAACCGGTCGCGCTGCAATTCCATGTAATAGGTCAAGAAATCAATCTCTTTGTCTAAGGTCAGAAAATCGTCGTGCGAACTGTCGAGCGTTTGTTTCATCAACTTGGTAAACGAAGCCAGTTTTTTCGCAATTGCGGTATTGGTAGGATCGTCAACCGCCATTTTCTGAAGGTTGTTTAAGGCTTTGTAGATAAAATCGGGGTTGATACGCGCCCGTTGCAAGCGTTGTTCCACTTCCAGACGTTTCTGTTTCGAGCGAATGTTTTTCTGACGGAAGATGATGATGATGTAAAACAACAACAAGGCCGAAATCACAATTCCAACTGTAATCAGTTTTGAGCGCAAGTTCCCGATTTCGCGCTGCTTGGTGAGCAATTTGCGGTCTTGTTCGTATTCCGATTCGGTTTTTTCTTTGCGCACCCGGTGATACTTGTCTTCCAACTCGCTAAAAAGCTTATTGTTTTCTATTTTAAGCACGCTGTCGCGCATCAACACCAAATCTTCATACACTGTCAACGCGCGTTCATATTCGCCACTGAGCTTCGAGCAGTTGTAGAGCAATTCCAAGGCATTTTTCACCTTATACGGATTGGCAACTTGTTTCGCGTAAGTCAAACTTGAATCGGCGCAGTTATAGGCTTTATCGTACTTCTTCAACTCGAGGTAGATATCCGCCATATCCGAATAAATTCCCAAGCGTTCGCTGGCATGTATTTCGGGTAAGGTAAAATACAGCGCGCTATCAAGGTAAATAAGTGCCTGACGGTAATTTTTCTCGTGGTATTGTTTGTCTTCCAGTAAATTATATCCGCGAATAAATCCTTCGGTATACTTGATAGTACGTGCCAATTCGATGCCGAAAGTGGCCATGTGTTCTGCAGAATCGAGTAGGGCAACATCGTTGGTTACTTGGAACTGGTAGTAATAACGTGCCGATAAATTGTAAAGCGATTCTACTTTGTTTTGACCGTTGGGCAATAATAACACAAGCGGATGAGCTTGATTGAGGTACGTTCGGGCGCGATCTTCCTGGTTGATTTTGGATTGAGCGTTTGAAAGCGAAAGCAATACATGCGCCTGCAAGGTTTTATTGTCTTGGCGAGCAAGGATTTTGTAGGCTTTATTGTAGTGTTCGATAGCGCTTTCGTATGAACCGACACGCAGAAAGTAATCACCGTAACTAATAGCGTTTTCGAGGTAGTTGATGCCTTTGCAGTGAATGCTATCAAGCATAAACTTTTCGCGATCTAAGAGAATTTTCGCCCATTCGTAATTTCCCGAGCGGATAGCATGAACCGCTTTCAGGTGAACGGCATACGATTTACATGCCGTGTTTTTGCTCTTATCAAAGGCTTTACTTTCCTTAAGCAGATGGATTTCCTGGTATTCGGTAACGGCATCAAAATCACGACGTTTCACAAAATCTTCTACCAATTGGCAATCGCATTTCTTCTGACCGAAAGAAACAGGGGCAGTTGCGAGAAAGAACAAACCGATTAGCGCAATCTTCATGAGCTTCAAAAATCCATTCAAAGTTAGGTAAAATCTGTAGTTAAATGTTTTTTACCACAAAGACACAAAGGTTTTTTTGTTGAACGAGATTTGTTAAGAACACAAAGGCACTTTACCTAAGGCTCTTTGTGTTCTTCTAACACGTCAAATTGTCCTTTTCCTTTGTGTCTTTTGTGGTGAAAAATTGCTCAATACAAACTAAAAAGAGACACTACTTGCGGTAGTATCTCTTTCCTGACTGTGTTTACTTATGCTACGAAATCAGCCAACCTAAGCGTTAAAAATTGTATGTTAAACCAAACGTTAGCGGATATACTGCTGCTGTTTTATCGGTGTCGAATAACGGAAGTACGTTGTAGTTGGCAAATACTCCCCAATCCTTGTAACCCATTTTCACTGCGGCATCCAAACGGAAGGCGTTCAAGGCGTAAGATCCTTTTAGTTTTTCTTTGGTGTCACGTTTGTCTTCTTCTATTGTGCGTTTTACGCTAGACCCGATGCGCACTCCCCCAATCACTCCGGCAGCCAAGTAAAATCCTTCGTCGCCTTCTGCGGTACAAAATTCAACCATTAACGGAGCGGTAAGGTAAATAGCGCGCAATTTGTTTTTCTTGTAGTCGTTGATTGTGTCTGTTGTTGCCCACAAAGAATCTGCATCGATATTGAGTTGGTATTGTTTCAACCCAATTTGCGTCCAGTTAACCCCAAGACCGGTAGTGATTCCCACGTAGTTTTTGTAGATTTTAAACTTGTGTTCCAACACGTTAAGGTTCCAGCTGAAAGAATGGCCTGGGTCGTTTTCCCATTGTTTGTCGCCAGGGAAACTGCTTTTCATGGCGTCGTTGAGCAACAAGGTAGGTCCGAATTCCAAACCGGCCCAGTGAGCTTCAATTTCGGCTTGTTCTTCTTCGTCCGGTGCCGCGTCGATGGTATCGCCTTCGGCTACTTCAACATCTTGCGGAGAAATAATGATGATTTCTTTTCCTCCAACATTGATACGAGTTGTATCGGGTGTTTCTTGTGCGCTGATTGCTCCGATGAACAATAAACTGAATACGCTTGTGTAAATTGCTTTCATGTGTTCTATATTTTAATGTGTTTTTTCTTGTTGTTCGATTGTCAATCCGCTGATCGACTATCGTGCTGTTTGATTGTATGACCATCTACTCGTTATTTTGTTACAGCAATTGCGAAAAAAAATTAAAATAATTTTTAACACGCTATTTTTCAACTAGTTGATTTGTGCTTATTGTTTAATTATTTCGTAACAATAGGATCAACTACAAGGTGTAATCTTACCGGAAAGAATCAATCTTTTAAACTAACTATGGAAATTGAACGTTTTCAGCATCTTAGATGTAGTTAGGTTACACGCTAAAACAACACTGCCATGAAAAACATCGGAATCAACAAACCTTGCTCTGAAAATTGGAACGAAATGTCACCGAATGAAAAGGGTGCTTTTTGTCAGAAATGTGCTACTCAAGTCTATGATTTCACCAACAAAACAAGTTTGGAAATCAAACAAACATTGCGCGAGTTGATTAATCAGCCTGTTTGTGGCAGAATTACCGGTCAGCAAGAAGCAACACTCAATGCCGAGTTTGAACTGTGGAACCAAAAATCGAAACAACGGTTGCAAAGTGCAATGGTTTTCTCTTTGATTGTGGTATTCGGGTTGACCTTATTTAGCTGTTCGCATGAGCAAGACAAACAACAAATAGAGCAGTTGCAGGCTACAGCGATGAAGGCCATAGCACAACAGCAAGCCGGAAAAGCTGATTTTACCGAAACACAAGAGTCTCTGCAGTCAATGGAGCAAGAAATTCGAATGGTTGAACCGGAACTGCTTGAATCGTATATTGAAGTTCGCGATAACTATAAAGAAATAGATCTTGGTGAAATTGTTATTCAACGAGACATTAATTATGGTTACGACTCTTACGGTGGTGCGATGAGATACAGCGAGCCTTACCGCGAGTTTTTAATACAGGAAGTTGAATTGGCACCTGTGTATGATGAGCAAGGCAGATTGATCCCAACCGAATTTTCTTCCATTGTTTTCCCCAATCCTGCAACAACTGAAACGACATTCGAATTGGCTGTTCCGGTTACAGGTCAGTTTGAGATTAACCTTTTCGACATGAGCGGTAAATTCATCCAAACCATTCACAGCGGTGAAATTCAACGCGGCACCTTTCAGCAGCAAATCAACTTGATGGATCTCAATCCGGGCATTTACTTGGTGACGATAATCTCAAAAGATTACAAAGAAACGGTTCGCATCAGTAAAATTTAAACCCCTGAATCATGAAGCATATTGGAATTCAAACCGCTTGTTCTGAAAATTGGAACGAAATGATGCCCACTGATAAAGGTGCTTTCTGTCAAAAATGCGTAAAACAAGTACACGATTTCACGAATAAATCTACCGTTGAAATCAAGCAAGTGTTCCGCGAAATGATGGGGCAGGAAATTTGCGGGCGCATGACCAAAGATCAGGAACTGGCACTCAATGCCGAATTCGAGGCGTGGAGATTTCAGTCGAAACAAGGCTTTCAACGCGCCATGGTGTTTTCATTGGTGGTGGTTTTCGGTCTCACGTTATTTAGTTGTTCGAATAAACAGGATGAGCAAAAAGTGCAGGAAATTCAAGCGATTGCCTTACAAGCAATGAACATTCAATCTGCGGGGGAAACGGAAAAACTGCCTGTTGAAAAAGCAAAAAGTGAAGCTGCGATTGAAATCAATGAAGTGTTCTATTTGGAAGAAACACCGGTGTTTTATGTTGATTCTGTCGTGTCGAAAGATACTGTAGTTGAAAATAGAATCATGCCCCAATTAGAAGAACTGAATTTTGATGAAGTGAATGAATTGAATATTGTGGGTGGTATTCGACAATCCACAGAATATATGGAACACTTATTGGCAGAACAATTGCAAAACGTGCAATTGGTAGACGAAAACGGGCGCGTTATTCCAACTCAATATGCTGCAACTGCGTTCCCAAATCCCGCAACCGATCGCACAACATTTGAATTGAGTGTTCCGGATAAAACCCGTTTTGAAATAGGGCTTTACGACATAAACGGTAAATTGATTCGAGAAATTTACAGTGGAAAAATCTATCAGGGAACATTTACCCAAGAAATACAGCTTACTGATTTAATGCCTGGAATTTACTTGCTTACTATTGTTTCAAAAGAATACAACGAAACCGTTCGCATCAGCAAAATTTAGTTCAGCTGAAGGTTTTCACAGCTACCGGACTATCGGTCCGCCTCAGACGGAACCTGAACTCACGACTAACTGTGAAAATCTGCAGCAAATCATCTCAATAAAAAAGCCGATATCAGTTCAACTGGTATCGGCTTTTTGCTGAATAATTATTCTTTCCGTTTATTTCGGTGCTTTCTCCGGATCCAACAAATCGTAAAACTGATCCAATTTCGGCATAATGATAATGCGGGTTCTGCGGTTGATGGCTTTGTTTTCGACCGAATCATTCGGAACCAAAGCATTGTATTCACCACGACCTGCAGCGATCAAACGATTCGGATTGATATTGAATTCTTTTTGTAACGCACGTGCAACCGAAGTAGCTCGTTTCACACTCAAATCCCAGTTGTCTTTCATGCACGAATTCTTGATCGGATCGTTATCGGTATAACCTTCAATCATTACTTCCAAATCTGGGCGTGACTCAATGATTTTCGCAATTTTCGCCAATACATCAGATGATTTACCGGTCAGTTCGGCGCTTCCGCTCTTGAACAACATTTTATCCGAGAGGTTTACCATTACCACTGTTTTGTCCACTTTCACCTCGATATCCTGATCGTCTAAGCCTTCTTTCAAGACACCTTTCAGGTTTACCGCCAATGCCAAGTTGATGGAATCGGCTTTTGATTTGGCAGCCTGCAACAAACGAATATATTTGTCTTTTTGATCTAATTGCGACAAGGTTTCTTTGATGTTATCATTGGCTGCTTGTGTGATCACTGTCAAGTCGCCTACTTGCGTGAGTTGTTTGTCACGAACGGCTTTACAATCTTCCAATTGTGCTTTCAAATCATTGATTTGATCCGTTTTGGTGATGATGGAACTTCCGGCAACAGTTAGTTCACGATCCAGACGAATGCGATCGTTTTCGCAATTGGTTAATTTCGCTAAACTCTCGTCATGTTGCTTTTTCGAGTTCTCTAATTCGGTTTGTAAAGAGGTGTATTTTTTCTTGCTAACCACACACGATGAAAACGTTAGAGCAACAATAGCTGCTACAGATAGATACTTGATCATAGTCGATTTATTTTTGGTAAAGGTATCACAACCGTTTTAAGCTTCCCAACAAACAAGCGCGCGATTTTTAGAATAAATGCTAAAAAGGCATTAAAAACGCGACATTGGAGTACTATTTTGCGCCGATTACCTGATAAAAATGCACAAACCGGCTAAATTTAACAGAACGCTTTACAAGCGAAAACGTTTAGCGGTCAGGTAGACCAAACTATGCTCCGTCACAATATTTAGATGATTTTTCCGTTTCAACGAACCGTTATCTAAGCCCTCAAATTTCCGTATGAACCATTCTATATTCGGTTTCAAATTAATCGCACTTTTAATTGTCTTTTTCAGTAACCCATTTTCTTATGGTCAGACCAATGTTGGTGGTGTCATTTCGTCCAACACACAATGGACAGTAGCCAATAGCCCATACATTGTAACAGATACAGTTGTGATTTTACCCAATGTTACTTTGACCATCGAGCCTGGTGTGGAGGTTAAATTCGACGCGAATCAACAACTGGATGTAAGAGGAAAATTGACTGCTTTGGGAACAATAACAGATAGTATTTCCTTTGTTTCGAATGTCAGCCAACTTCCCGGAAGCTGGTCTGGGATGATCGTTAACCTGGAACTTCATGCAATCATTGACTTGCAGTATACAACTATAAAACATGCACGCTATGCATTTAATGTCATCTTCGGGCAGGTTTCTCTGGATCCGATAATGATTAAAAATTCCCTGATTGAAAAGAACATAAGTGGTTTGATTGGCTATAGTCTTAGTGAAAGAATTATTTTTGATAGTTGCCGTTTCATCAACAATACTTACGGAATTGGTTCCGCTCCTATGATCCCTACAGCCGGATTTAAACTAACAAACTCGTATTTTATTGATAATCAGTATGGAATAGCAAACGCTGGAGGCACTGTTACAAACTGCGTTTTTGCCTGCAATAATAAAGCAATTAAATTCACATCCGGACTTATCGAAAACTGCACAATTTCCAATAATAACATCGGGGTTGAATACTACGATATCTTTAATTCCATGAGTATCAAAAACTCGGCTATTGTGAAAAACGATATCGGAATGATCCTCCCCAATCAATCGGATATTACCAATAATTACATCTGCAATAATAGTACTGCAAACGTCAAATTATCTTCTTTCTACAATCACGATCTTCGGAATAATTGCTGGTGCGATGCCGATTCTACAATAATTGCAGATAAGATCATCGATGTGTACGACAATGCCCTTTTGGGAGCTGTTTTGTTTACTTTACCCGTTGATTGCGACAGTTCAGATCTTCAAGACCAGTCAGATTGTTATGCACTGGAACTCGGAATGGAAGGCGCTCCGGATCAGACAGCCGGTGTTTTTGAAACAGCTGCAAGGAGCCATAAACTGATTGTTTTCCCGAATCCTTTAACCGATTTTGCGACCGTTCGTTTTGAAAATTCTTCTCTGGAAAACCGCGAAGTACTCATTTATAATGCCAACGGTGAACAGATCAGACACTATACCGGAATTCAGTCTGATGCGTTGGTTCTCGAAAAATCAGACCTCTTACCCGGGCTCTATTTTATACATCTTCGGGAAAACGATGTTTTGCTTGCCACGGAAAAACTGGTCATTCAATGAAATAAATCGTTGGCTCTCAGAAATGCTGAAAAACTGTAAAATCTGATGTTCTTTGAACAGCTGTCTTAATTAAACACCTATTTTTGCGCATCATTTGATTTCACTATGTATAGAACGCACAATTGCGGTGAATTACGCACGGCACACATCGGACAGGAAGTAACCTTAGCAGGTTGGGTACAACGCTCCAAAGATTTGGGGGGAATTACATTTCTTGATTTACGAGATCGTTACGGCATTACCCAATTGGCTTTCAACATGGATGAACAGCCAGAATTGTGTCAACAAGCGCGCAAATTGGGACGTGAATTTGTGATTCAAGCTAAAGGAAAGGTGATTGAACGTTCTAGTAAGAATACCAAAATTCCTACCGGTGAAATTGAAATCATTGTTACTACATTGACCGTTTTAAACGCTGCAAAATTGCCTCCGTTTACCATCGAAGACGACACGGATGGCGGTGATGAGTTGCGCATGCAATACCGTTACTTGGATATGCGTCGTAATCCGGTGCAACAAAAACTGCGCTTGCGCAATCAAGTTGCGTTGGAAACCCGTAAATACATGGATAGCCAAGGTTTCTGGGACGTGGAAACGCCTTATTTGATCAAATCTACTCCGGAAGGAGCCCGCGATTTTGTGGTGCCAAGCCGCATGAATCAAGGTGAATTTTATGCCTTACCACAATCGCCCCAGACGTTCAAACAATTGTTGATGGTTTCTGGTTTCGACCGTTACTACCAAATTGTGAAGTGTTTCCGGGATGAAGATTTGCGTGCCGACCGTCAACCTGAGTTTACACAAATTGACTGTGAAATGGCATTTGTGGAACAAGAAGATATTTTGGTCATGTTTGAAGGATTGATCAAACACTTATTCTCGACCGTTCGTGGTGTGACCTTTGAAGGTGATTTCCCTCGTATGACCTACGCCGAGGCGATGGAGAAATATGGTTCCGACAAACCGGATATCCGTTTCGGGATGGAATTTGCCAATCTCAACGCAATCACACAAAATAAGGGTTTCCAGGTTTTTGACGATGCTGAAGCTGTGATTGGAATTGCCGTTCCCGGAGCTGCCGAATATACCCGCAAGCAATTGGATGAATTGACCGAATGGGTAAAACGTCCGCAAATTGGTGCCAAAGGGTTGGTTTATGTGAAATGCAATGCTGACGGTACTTTTAAAAGTTCGGTCGATAAATTCTACAGCGAAGCCGATTTAAAAACGTGGGCTGAAGCTACAGGTGCTCAAGCCGGCGATTTGATATTGGTATTGAGTGGCGGTCTTGATAAAGCGCGCAAGCAGATGAACGAATTGCGTTTGCAGATGGGAACACAACTCGGTTTACGAAATCCGGATGTATTTGCGCCTTTGTGGGTACTTGATTTCCCGTTATTGGAATGGGACGAAGAACACAACCGTTTCCATGCGATGCACCATCCGTTTACGTCACCGAAACCGGAAGATATGGAGTTGATTGCAACCAATCCGGGTGCAGTGCGCGCCAATGCTTATGACTTAGCCATGAATGGTGTTGAATTGGGCGGAGGTTCCATTCGTATTCACGACCGTGATTTGCAAGCACGTATGTTTGAATTATTAGGCTTTACTCCTGAACAAGCGCAAGAGCAATTCGGTTTCCTAATGAATGCATTTGAATTTGGAGCTCCGCCACATGGTGGTTTGGCTTTTGGTTTGGATCGTTTGGTGGCTACAATGGGTGGTTCCGATTCTATTCGCGATTACATTGCTTTCCCGAAAAACAATAGTGGACGCGATACGATGATTGACGCACCATCAGCGATTGATGAAGCTCAGTTGAAAGAATTGGGGTTGAAGTAAGGATTTGTGAGGAGGGCGCTCTGTAACCCTTTAAAAATAGACTTTCTGCCGAGGTGGATGTAAAATTCTAACGTTGACTAATTTTAAATGTTTAATCGTTTAGCATTTCCGTGCATAATTTTCCAAATGTTGCCTTTTACATCCTTCATTGGATATTGGTAAGTAGTGTTTACAATTTCATTCGGGTTCTCATCTCTTAAAGCCATTTAAAAAAGATTCTGGCTGAATGGCATCTAATCTTAACTGTTATAAACAAGTTATTTTTCGTAATTTGGAACAAGCGATATGCTTGATACCAATCCAATTTTATGAACACATACGTCACTATTGTTGGCTTTAGTACCATCGTCATTTTAAGTTTTTGTTTTAATTGGATTTCTCGAAAAACAAATGTTCCAAGTGTATTAATGCTCATTGGACTGGGAATGGGAATCAAAGCAATGCTGGCAGCCAAAGGCATTAAAGGTGATCGCTTCGGAATAGATACCATCTTAGAAATTTTAGGGAATATCGGTTTGGTGATGATTGTGTTGGAAGCTTCCTTAGATCTTGAGCTCAAACGAAGCAAGCTCAAACTAATTGCACGAGGTTTCATTGTTGCCGCATTCTGCTTTTCAGCAACGTTGTTTACAATTGCTTATCTGTTCAGTCAAATATATATTGAAACACATTTTTACAATTGCCTTGTAAATGCAGTTCCCCTTTCCATTCTTAGTAGTGCTATTATTATTCCAAGTATCGGCTCGCTTAGCCCATCAAAAAAGGAATTCATGGTGTATGAAAGCACTTTTTCGGATATAATCGGAATCATGGTGTTTTACTTTATGATCGGGGCAGAAGGAGAAACAGATAAAACGGCAGTAGCTCTTGGCATTGGAAGCAACATTCTTATTACACTTCTTTTCTCTGTAATAGCAGCGTTTTTGCTAGTTGTTTTTATTCAGCGGTTAACGATGAAAGTAAAGATTTTTCTCATTATTTCTCTTCTATTGTTGATGTATTCCGTTGGGAAAATGTTCCATTTATCATCTCTCCTGCTAATACTAGCATTCGGTTTGGTATTGAATAACACCCATTTATTTGCCAACGGTAGGCTAAGGAATTTTTTCGATGAAAAGATAATGAAATCTATATTGCATGATTTTCATACGCTTACACTTGAAAGTGCTTTTCTTATTCGAACGTTTTTCTTCGTGCTTTTTGGATTTAGCATTGCACTTTCATCATTGTATTCATGGAAAGTAGCTCTCAATAGCTTAATTATTGTACTGGCCTTTTACCTCATAAGATACATTAGTTTGCGCATCTTTTCACCTAAAAATATTTTCCCGGAAGTATTCATTGCACCGCGTGGATTAATAACCGTGCTTCTTTATTTCTCAATCTTGAAGACAAAAACGTTTGCCATCGACGGCTTCGATCCAGGTTTACTTCTGTATCCGATACTCATAACAAGTATGGTAATGGCGATCGGATTATTGACACATAAGGGCAAGAAAGTTTCAGACGCATTACTCAGTCAGCTACCTCGATTGAACCCTTCTCACGAATCTGATGAATCTGAAGAAACAGAACATACAACGAACGAGTAAACTTACTAAGACGTCATTTCTTTCGGTCTAAAAGAAGAATTACGAGTTATACCTTTAAAGTTTTAGAATTTCCGCGTAAAAATTTTCACGAGCAAAGTTTCAAATTTGCCAAATGGGCAATTTGAAATTTTGCAAATTGTCCATTTTGCTTCTGAAATTCTGGGAAAATTCAGCTTATTTACTTCGATTTCTCGATCAATTTCAACACATAACGCCCATTAGAATCGGGAATCATCGTTTTTCCATTCAAATCCAATTGAATGATACGGCCGTCTTGCACCTCATAACGTTGAATGCGCGTTGAATCTTTCAATGAACCTTCTGAGAGGTAAAATATAGTGCGTGGTTCGGAAGCTTTTTTTGAATAATAACGTTTCCAGGAACCCGTTGTGACAATTGTTTCATCACCATCTTCAGTGGCGTCGCGGAATATTTCCGTCAATCGAAACGCACCGATGGAATCGCCTCTTAAAGCTAATCGTTGGTAAATTCCTGAACAATCGGAACATGGAATAACACCTTCATAAACGCGCAACCCTTTCCATTTGGGTTTCTCTTCCTGCTTCTTTTCCTCCTTGGGTGGTGTGTAAACGGTATCCGTTGGCCTGTGTTCAATACAACTAGCCACCAACAGAAACAATCCCAGAAAAACGGTCAGCATTCGTTTATTCATACTGCAAAAATACAATTATTGATTCCAAAACACGGCTAGTTTTCCAATTGTTGTGCCACTTTCGAGTTGATTGTGGGCAGTAGCGAAGTCATTTTGCTTAAAACGCTCACCCACAATGGGTTTTATGTCGCCATTTTTCGCCAATGAAACCACTTCGGTTAAACATTGTGTGAGCACTTCCGGCTTAAAATCAGCTACTTTCAACATGTTTACTCCCATCACTGCTTTGGATCGCATCATTAATCCGATTGGAATCACGAATCCCATTTTGCGCACAAAATTTAAGGTCGAAAAAATGCCCCAACGCTTGCCTGAAAGTTCCGATCCGCCAAAAAGAACCATTCGACCTCCGGTTCCGAGCAATGAAAAATCGTGTTTGAAAGTAGAACCCGCAACCGGATTAAAACTCACATCCAAACGATCGGTTCCCAACCATTTTTGTACACTTTCTGCATACGGTTTTTCAGTATATACCACTACTTCGTCTGCGCCAAGATCACGCACTGTTTTTTCTTTGTTACGCGATCCTATTTTCGCACAAACCAGTGCATTTTTGCGTTTACAAAGTTGAATCAATGCCGTTCCTACGCCACCTGCAGCTGCATGAATCAAAATGCGCTCTCCCGCTTGCACATTGGCGCTTCGTTCTACCATGTAATGAGCCGTTACAAACTGAGTGGCCAACGCCAACGCTTCTGCCGCTTCCATTTCATCAATTGCTACTATAGCGTGTGATTCAGTTATGACATGTTGTGCATATCCTCCGAAACGGCAAAACCCCACAACACGCGTTCCAACCAATTCCTGATTGACGCTTGCACCAACAGCTTCCACAATTCCCACGACTTCATAACCGATTACACAAGGCATAGGCGGTGCTTCACGGTACAACCCACGGCGTGCCATCACATCAGCGTAGTTCAAGCCGAATGCTTCCACTTTGATACGAACTTGCTGTTCTTTTAAATCGGGTAGTTGAACGGTTTGCAACGAGAAAGCAGAGGTTGAATCTCCTTTTTTCGTCAATACAAAAGCGGTTGTTTCCATTTTATGGATTTTTGATGTTGAATGCTTGATTTTTGATTGGATCTAGTGTAAAGATACAACTCTGTAATCTGAATTAAATTTCTCGGATTTTCAGCTCGACATCTCATCTAGCATCAAGCATCAAAAATCCAACATCTTTTAGAGTCCTTTAATCAACAGTACAATTTCACCTTTCGGAGGCGTCTTTTTAAAATGTTCCAAGACTTCGGTTGCTGTTCCGCGTTTGAATTCCTCAAAAAACTTACTGATTTCGCGGGCTACGCATACAATGCGGTCGGGACCCAAAAACGTGCTGATTTCCTCTAAAGCTTTCACCAAGCGGTGCGGAGATTCATAAAGTATGATTGTGCGATCTTCCTCCACAAACGATTTCCATTTGGTCTGTCGCCCCTTTTTGTGGGGTAAAAAACCTTCAAACACAAACCGGTCGCACGGAAAACCACTTGCTACCAAGGCTGGTACAAAAGCTGTGGCACCTGGCAGACACGTCACATCCAGTTCATTTTCAATGCAAGCGCGCACCACCAAAAATCCTGGGTCTGAAATTCCGGGTGTGCCGGCGTCAGAAACCAAAACGGTGATTTCATTCTCGCGAATGGTTTGCAAGGTGCGTTCCAACTGTTTGTGTTCGTTGTGCGCATGAAACGGAATTAACTGTTTCTGTATTTCGTAGTGATTGAGCAATTTTCTCGTTACCCGAGTATCTTCGGCGTAAATGGTGTTTGCTTCGCGCAACATGTCCAATGCACGCAAGGTAATATCTTGCAAATTTCCTACTGGTGTAGGAACCAGAACCAATTTTCCCATGAATTAGCGAGTGAGCACTACGTAATCTTGCAGCACGGTTTTTAGAAATTCCATTCGTTTGGAAGGCGTTTCAGGCAATCCGATCAACTGAGCCGTTTCATTGGCTAACTCGATAGCAAAAGCCTTGTTTGCATCGTTCGGATAACGCTGAACGCGAATAATGGTGTTTTTAATCAATAACATGTCTTCGTCGGAAAAACGGATTACCGCCGGATAGGTCGGTTCGTGATTTTCCTGACTCTTGATACTCAATAAGTCACGAAGCGAATAAATTTGCGTGTCTTTGGTGCGAATCACCACTGTATTGGCCATGATGTCTCCCAATCGTTGACGTTTCTCGGTTGTTCCTGCCAGCAAAATTGCCAAAAAGCCGAATCCACCGATCCAAATATCTACTACTCGGAAAATCCATCGGGTAAAATACTCGCGCAAACCTGCCGTTTCACCGTTGGTTCTCACCACCCGGATTCCCATGATGTATTTACCAAGTGAACGTCCGTTGGTGAGGTATTCGATAACCGGACTGTAAAAAAACCACGGTAAACGAACAAGCAAAACAGTAATGAATTCGTGGGTGTTTTGTGTCTCGAAACGAAAAAGTGCCGCGTCAATGAACAAGCTTACAATCAACATGTAGATGAGCAAGAGCACAACATCCAAAAAGGACGCCACCACACGGTAAACCGCAGGAGCTAGCTCGTAATCAATTTTTACATATTGGGCCGTTGTAAACGAGATGGTTTTCATTGAGACGAATATACATAAAATATCATTTCATGGATTTTGAGAAATGATCACATCAAATGCAAATTTTATTTTATTGCTGGCCAGCCGGCAATAAATCTCTGCGTACTTTGCGACTTTGCGGTAAAACTAGTTCATCGCAGAGTCGCAAAGTACGCAAAGGAGTTGCGCATGCGCAACGGATTAGTTAGCAATTTCTATATAATGATCAATCTGCTCTATTTAAGCTTCAATGTTATCGGCAAATGATCGGAGTAACCGCCATAATAGTTGGAACCACCATAGGTTGTACTCGGTTTCTTAAGTCCCGCTTTATCAGTATACAATAAGATTTCTTCATAGACGATTTTGGCATCATTTCCATCAATAGCCAAACCTTTTTTACCGTTGTAGAAAGTGGAAGAAACAATGAATTGATCCAATACACCCCATTCGCCTTTAAAATTGTGGGTTCCTTTTCCGGCCAATTGATCATCGTATAACAGGTTGATCAAATCGGCTTTTAAATCGGTTGTTGGTTTCGCTTTCAGGGTTTGTTCCACACTGATGTCATTCGGATGATCGTTCAAATCGCCCATCAAAATGATATTGGCGTTCGGATCTTTTTTCAGGATCTCATCGATTTTTTTACGAGCTACTTCGGCTGCACGAATGCGTTTATGTTCCGATTCTTTTTGTCCTTCACGGCGCGACGGCCAGTGATTTACAAAAATGTGCAGTTTCTTTTTACCTGCCATTTCGCCCTGAACGTATAAAATGTCGCGGGTTTTAAAATCGGGAACAGAATCAAGTGTTACGGCAAGATTTGTGATTACAAGTGGCTTAAAACGCTCGCTGTCGTACAACAAACCGCAATCGATACCACGTGCATCAGGCGATTCTTTGTGCGCAATCTGGTACTTTGTTTGGGCAAAACGACCGGTTTTGATCAAGTCGGATAATACACGGTAATTTTCAATTTCCACCAAACCGATAATCATGGGGTTTTCCGTCTGATTCAAAGTCAACGCCTCCACAATGTGATTCAGTTTTTTGTTGTAGCGTTCGGTATTCCACTTCAATTTTCCATCGGGTAAAAACTCTTCGTCGATCGTGTTTGGATCGTTGATGGTATCAAAAAGGTTTTCAACGTTGTAAAACGAAATTGAGTAGCCGCTGTAAGGCTTTAACTTGATTTTCTTAGCGGGTTTTTCGTATGAAACAGCACACGAAATGCCGATTAGTAACAAGAAAAACAATGCTCCGTAGAGCTTTACGGTCTTTTTCATAGCTTAAAATTGTTCGTCAAATTGATTCAATTCTTTCACACACGCTGTTAGCAAATCAATGCTTCCTTGAATATCGTCTTTGTGTGCCATTTCGATGACTTGGTGTAAGTGTCTGGTTGGAATGGAAACTGCTCCGGCAATAGATCCTCCGGCCGACATGCGCTGAATTCCTGCGGTATCGGTTCCTCCGGCTGTTAATATTTCCGGTTGCCATTTAATGGAATTGCGATCGGCTACTTGCTTCATGTAACGAACCATTCGCGCATCACAAATCGTGGAAGCGTCCATGATCTTAATAGCGGTTCCTTCGCCTAGTTTCGTGATCATTTCATGGGCTGCAGCACCCGGTAAGTCGAACGCAATGGTCGTATCCAAACCAAAGCCGAAGTGCGGCTGAATTTTCAATGAAGCTACATTTGCACCGCGAATTCCTACTTCTTCCTGAACCGTGAAAACGGCATACAAATCGTAAGGTAAGGTTTGACCCTTCAAGTTTTTGAGTAATTCAATCAGGATAAAAACAGCCAATCGATTATCGAGCGATTTACAGTTAACGCAATCACCCATTTCGATGAATGAACGTTCGCGCGTTACCGGATCACCAATCGTTACCAATTCTTTCACTTTTTCAGCAGAAAGACCTGTGTCGATAAAATAATCGGAGAGCTTGGCCACTTTGTTGCGCTTATCCTGCGTCATCACATGAATAGGCTTAGAAGCCATCACACCGATAATATCTTCTTTACCATGAATGATAACGCGCTGAGCAGTCAGTGTTTTTGGGTCGAAACCACCTAACGTAGTAAACCGGATAAAACCTTTATCATCGATGTGGGTCACCATGAAACCTATTTCGTCCATGTGCGCTCCAACCATAACACGTTTCTCAGATGTTCCTTTGCGAATCGCATACACATTGCCCATATTATCTATGGTAATTTCATCGCACAAACCTTTCAATTCACGCAAAACCACTTTGCGTACGGCTTCTTCAAAACCCGGAGCACCAGGCGTTTTACACAATTCTGCTAAAAGAGGTGTATTCATTCCAATTATTTGACGCTAAAAGTAGTGGAAATAGCCATGTATAAACGGCAAAGTAGAATAAATCGGTGTTAATTCTTACTTAAAAAGTGCTACGTAATCCGGTTGGATAGTGACTAAATCGGTTTTCTTAACGGTGTTTTTACCATCAAACAAAAATTGGATGCAAAGCGACTATTGCTTACTTCAGTCGAGAGATTGTACTATTGGAACGCAATGAATTCTATTCGTAGTTTAGTATGTCTAGAATAAGATTTCATTGCGTTCCAATAG
>Ga0302293_10000037_pt1 | contig 79325 bp, 62 predicted proteins | sample III_Fen_N2_2_FD_198758 | JGI IMG/M metagenome (GOLD analysis project Ga0302293, IMG submission 198758) | Peat permafrost microbial communities from Stordalen Mire near Abisko, Sweden - III_Fen_N2_2 | ecosystem: Environmental > Terrestrial > Soil > Wetlands > Permafrost | place: Sweden: Abisko...
CATGAACACACTCAATGCACATTTCGGAATCGGTACAGCTACACAAATCGACTCGATCTATATCAAATGGCCTTCGGGAAATATCGATCACATCATCAATCCTACCATTAACGAAGCGTTGACGGTTGTTGAAGGATCAAGTCCGTTGAGTTTGGTAGAAGTAAACGGAATGAAAATTTCCTTGTTCCCGAATCCGGCAACTGAAATGATCACCATCAACAACTTGAGTTTGTTGAAACCGGCGAGTGTTACTGTGCTTTCAAACATTGGAAAGGAAGTAATGAAACAAGATAAAAACAATCCGCAGATCAACATTTCAACCCTAGCTAGCGGTTTGTATATCGTTATCATAGAAACTGCTTCAGGCGAACGTTATTCAGAAACGTTTATCAAAAAATAGAAAAGGTTAATCATTTTGCTTTAGAGGACGGGATTTTTATCTCGTCCTCTTTTTTTGTTTACCAACCTCTTTTTTCGAATCAACTCACAACCAGTCTGATCTGTAGCCGCTAACCGTTCGTTCATTTGTGAAAAATCTGTTGGTTAATCAGTGCTTTTAGTGATTAAAGTCACTGTTTTAAGTGACCTACCACATAAGATGCTCCTAGTATTACACCCACCTTTGACCTGTGTAAACAAACTGATTATGAATGTTTACATGACTTATAGTCTAACACTAACTACTATTTTGTTTGTTTTGCCTGGTATTCACCTATGACAAAATTGACACCGATTAGAGTAAAAAAGGATGCTTACCACGAGCATCCTTTTTTGTTTTCAGTTCGGCTAAAAGCATCATTTTCCTGACCAAAATCAGTTTTTTTCCTGATCCATCTCATTCTGTGATTGCAGTTATACCACGAACTTTGGAGTAAATAAATGCCTTGATTATGAACACAGTAACACAACACAGAACTCATCAAAATACCAGAACACAACGCGTAAACACGTCAGCGTTGGAGCGATTTATCGCTTATGGTGATGAAAATAGATTTGGCGTCATTTGTTTTGCGCTCTTAATTGTTGGATGCCTAGGCGGTATTACGATGATGTACGGAGCGGCACACTCTACAGGAATGTTGATAGCAGTAGTGGTACCTACCATGTTAACCTTGAGTTTACTGCTTGCAGTTGCGCCCATGCGACTGATATATTTAGCTTTCGGCTTAGCCGTAATCACCGATTTCTTTGTATTGCTAGGTCTGAGTCTTTAAAAGTACCTTAGCCGTTTTAGGTAAAGGATGTCGGGTAAGGGCATCCTTTTTTTGATTGTAAAAATTACGATCCACGTTAAGTAAACTTCGATTTTTGAACAGTTTTCAAGGATTTGCTTAGATACTTTCCATAATCCAACCTTTCACTATCTTTGCAGGCCGCCTCACAAAACAGGCGCGTTCAATTACCCGTTATGCTTACAGTTGATAGTCTTAAAGTAGAATTTAGTGGCCGAACCCTTTTCAGCGATGTGTCGTTTTCCGTGAATGAAAATGACAAGATTGCACTTATGGGAAAAAACGGCGCCGGGAAATCAACTTTATTGAAACTGTTGGCCGGAGCAAATAAACCGAGTAGTGGCACCATTTCCGCCCCGAAAGATTACGTAGTAGCTTATTTGCCGCAGCACTTGCTTACGGAAGATAACGCCACCGTATTTGAAGAAACAAGCAAGGCTTTTTCGGGAATTTTTGCCATGCGCGACGAAATTGAGGCCTTGAACCAGGAATTGACTGTTCGCACCGATTACGATTCGGATGAGTATTACAAAATCATCGAGAAGGTATCGGAATTGAGTGAGAAATACTACTCCATCGAAGAAATTAACTACGAAGCCGAGGTAGAAAAAGTATTGCAGGGAATGGGCTTTTTGCGTTCTGATTTCACCCGTCCTACTTCTGAATTTAGCGGTGGATGGCGTATGCGCATCGAATTAGCAAAAATCCTCTTGCAAAAACCCGATCTGATTTTGCTCGATGAGCCGACTAACCACATGGACATCGAATCCATTCAGTGGTTGGAAGATTTCCTCATCAACGGTGCCAATGCGGTGATCGTTATATCGCACGATAGGGCTTTCATCGACGCCATCACGACTCGCACCATTGAAGTAACAATGGGTCGCATTTACGACTACCGTGCCAAGTATTCCGATTATTTGGAATTGCGCAAAGACCGTCGTCAGCAGCAGCAAAAACAATACGACGAACAACAAAAGTTCATTGCAGAAACCACTGAATTTATTGAACGATTCAAAGGAACTTATTCTAAGACATTGCAAGTACAGTCGCGCGTGAAAATGCTCGAAAAACTGGAAATAGTAGAAGTGGATGAGGTGGATAACTCCGCTTTGCGCTTAAAATTTCCTCCGGCTCCGCGTGCAGGAAGTTACCCTGTTACTGTGAGCGAATTAACCAAGAAGTACGGCGATCATACCGTTTTCAGTGACGCTTCAATTACCATAGAACGTGGTGAAAAGGTAGCTTTTGTGGGTAAAAATGGCGAAGGAAAATCCACGATGGTGAAAGCCATTATGGGTCAAATTGATTTCGATGGAACGTTGGAATTGGGGCATAATGTGCAGATCGGTTATTTTGCGCAAAACCAGGCTTCGTTGCTCGACGAATCAATGACCGTCTTTGAAACCATCGACCGCATTGCCGAGGGTGATATCCGTACCAAAATAAAAGATTTGCTGGGCGCATTTATGTTTGGTGGTGACAATAGTACTAAAAAGGTAAAGGTGCTCTCAGGAGGCGAGAAAACGCGTTTGGCGATGATCAAACTCTTGCTCGAACCGGTGAATCTGTTGATCCTCGATGAGCCAACCAATCACCTCGACATGAAAACCAAGGATATTATCAAAGACGCACTCAAAAGCTTCGACGGTACATTGATCCTTGTTTCTCACGACCGTGATTTCCTTGATGGACTCGCAACAAAAGTCTACGAATTCGGAAACCAACGTGTAAAAACCCACTTCGAAGACATCAACGGTTTCTTACAAACCAAGAAAATGGAGAATTTGAAGGAGATTGAGCGCAAGGCTTGATCAATGGAAGAACAATCCGGTATTAATCGTAGTATTGTGTTGTTGAAAGTGGATATTCCTTCAGCAATGCAATTTAAAAGATGACTTCAACACAACTCAATCTTGATGATATCCTTCCGCTCACGTGTACGCGGGCTGGAACGTGTTGTCACGGGAATCAGGTGTTTCTCAATCCGTGGGAACTGGCCTGCCTTGCTCGTGAGAAACAATTAACTCCGGCTGTATTTCGGGAACAATTTTGTGGAGTTGGCGGTATTGTTTTGCGTTTTGACGGACCAACGAATAGTAGTGGAAAATCAGCTTGCAGGTTGTATCTTGAAAATGCGGGTTGCAGTGTACATGCGCAACGTCCGCTTGCATGTAGGTTATTTCCATTGGGTCGTCAGATCCAGCATGAAACGGCTCATTACATCCATCAGGGAGAGACATTTCCTTGCTTGAACGGTTGTCCGGATGTCATTGATTTACCACATTTGAGCGTTCGCGAGTACCTTAGCGGTCAGCAAACAGATTCTTTTGAAACCGCACAAGATGAATACCTTGAAGTGATGCAAAACATCGCAGATATAGCTTTTACCTTGCTCTTGGACACCGGTTTGGCAGAAAGTGGTGATACAAAAACGCTAGCCGTTTGGCGCAAATTGGGAAACGAACAACCCGCAGCTTTGGTTGAAAGAATCGGAGAAAAATGGATTGATTTACTCATGATTCCCGCTTTTTCAGAACAGGCGGATGATGCTGTTGCCTTTGCGAGAATCCACAATGAACTCCTGCAATTGACTGCCCAAGAAGAATTCGGACATTTGCAAAGTCTTGCTGAAATTCACGACGCTTCCGTGTTGATGATGTCATTGGCGTTATACCTTGCTAAAGCTCTTGGGGCCAATCCTGAAACGTTAGCTGAACATTGGGTTGAGGTAGCAAAAAGTCATGGGGCTGCTGAATAACCAGAGAAATGATAGTAAGTATTAGTAAGTTGGCGAACAGCTGAGGTATCAAGGATTATCGATACATCACATTTCCATAAAAATCGAATGTACACCTTTTGCCGTTAACAAAGGCGATCATTTTACCGTGACCAACTTCGTTCACCTCCATTTTCTGAAAGGGAATAATGGTTTCTCCTTCCGGTGAAATTAAACCTGTTAACTCATCCTTGAATGCTATAAGTCCGATGTATGTGACAATAAGACCATCATAAACAGGTTCGAGGATTGTTTTTTGATTCACGTTCATCACTCCTGTTTTTCCATTGGGTTTTTGAAAGACTAATAAATTTTTGGGTAAGCAGGATGCACTACTAAAATAGGATTTATCAAGAGAATTTAATTTATCGTATTCATAAGGAACCAACTGCTTGTTTTGTGGTGAGATGACCCCGAATTTATCATTGAGTTTTACAACAAAAAAGCCACTACTTTTAGCATATTGGATTTGCTGATATTTTGCTTCCAGTATAATTTTCCCCGTCGTATCAATCATTCCGTGCATGATCAGGTCATCAAGTCTCAGTGATTCTTCATACTCTTCCTCATCGATGACTTCATTGTTATTGTCATCAGCGCTCTTTTCATTGGGGTTGATGGTGATTTCTGCATAGTCTTCCAATTCAAGCAACCAATCTATTTTCTCGTAAATCAAAGGCAATACGGTATCGTTGTTTTCAAAGTTCCATAAGCCGAAATCTCCATCTTTTTTGTCTTTAATGATGAATAGCGTCCGATTGAAATGCTCACAATCGAAAAAACCCAAATCGGATGATTTCAGTTTCCCATTACGATCATAAATGACATAACGTTTGCTCACTTTTCGCCGGCACGTAAAGTAATCGAATTCATCGTTATACTCGATGCTGTAAAAGTCGAGTGGCACAACTTCAATACCCTGCAGATTGTAGATTCCATAAAATCCGTTTTCTTTTACAATCGCCAAATTGTTTTCTGCATACATGATATCAGTAAACCTGCTTCTTAAGGGATCTTTTTTCAATTCTTCTTCCCCATAAAACGATTCACCATAACCGCTTTGTGCATCCAAGAATTTTTGCCTTAAATCCCTTAAGTGAAAATCTTCCGCTTCGTCTTTAGAGGAAAATTCTTTCCCATTAAGGTCAATACAAAGGCGTTGACGACTTTTCCACACATAAGCTACTTTCATTTGCAGATCTGGGTGGACAGGTGTAAAATCTTCCACCAACTCATAATTCCTACTCTTGATAAATTGCAGAAACGCTGGGTCTTTTACCCGTCCGAACGTATCTGCCTGAAAAGGCTGGGCAACCGAAGAAAGTACAAAAAGTGTAAAAAGGAGTAAGCAAGCATGTTTCATTCGCAAAGATTTTCTGAGTACTAAGATAAGAATGTTGATTCTTACCTCAATAACTTTTCGGAAGACTAAAATTAAGAACGGAGATTCAGTCGATGGATTCTGCATGAGGCAGACCTCGACAAAGCATTTTTCTTCAAAAGCTATGCTTTCTCTCTATTTGTTGCTTTGGACAAAAAGTAAGAGATGTAATTACTCCACCACCAAATTATGCCGCGCATCCTTGTTCCACTGACTCCACGGAAATTGCACCAACGATTTAACCACCGAAAGCACACCTGCCGAAGCCACAAACAAAAAGCCGTTGTGTGAAACTGGTTGCCCATCTATTTCACCGGCATTTTTACGCAATGTGGTCACATTTCCATTGTTGATGTCATAACTCAATACTTCACCCGAAAGGGTTGCTACTACGACTTTATCGTTGGCTACAATCGGCAATTGATTCGGGTGAGCGCTCACAGGTTGTTTCCAGAGCATTTTTTCCGTTGTGGCATCAAACGCGATGAGGTTGGCGCTATCTAATAACAAAACCACTTTGTTTTTGTAGACAATCGGGTGCGATCCGTTGAAGTTCATGTGATCGTAGCAACTGCCGTAACTGGCCGGCGCACTGAGTATCATCGGGTATTTTTTGCTAACCTTCAGATCGCTGCGGTTCAAAACCAACAGTTGTTCTTTACCGTTAACGCTCGCGGTAAGGTAAATTTTATCGGCAGTAAGCGTTGGCGATGAAACTGCTTTCACAGAAGTTGAAGTAAGTACGCTTTTTCCTGTTTCTTTATCGAACACATAATAATTTCCGCTTAGCGAGGCCACGTGTACTTCTTTTCCGTCAACTACCGGACAAGCAATTACTTCCGTATCCACCCAGTTCATCCAATTCACCTTTCCAGTGCGCAGGTCAAAGCTTGACAACACGTAATCTTCCGTCCCTTTCGGATTGCGGCCACCGTTGTTGTACACCACATACACACTGTTTCCGTCGGCAGAAGGTGTAGAATAAATGGTTCCTGCCAGCCATTTGCTCCAGAGTAATTTTCCGGTAGTAGCATCGAGCGCATACAAGGTGCAGGAATACGTGTTGATCAATAAAACACCTTGGTGGTAAACCGCAGGAGAAATGCCCGATTCGCCCAGTTCAACACCCCAAAGGTATTGACCCGTTCCAGCTTGCAGCGCATAGAAGTTGGGTGAATGAAATCCGTCTTGTGTAAACAGTTTGTTGTCGGCAATGGTCGGTGTGCCTATTTCACCAGTATTTCCGAAATCAATGTTGAATCCTTCAGCTGTTTTGGTGAGGTAATTGCTTGGTTTTTGCGCCACGTTTATAGGAGTTTGTTGGTGATTGACCACAAACCCTTTTTCGTTCATTTTACGTTCGGCCATCATGGTTTCGATTGCTCTTGAACCGCGGTATTTGCGTGTTGCACTCGCCGAAGAAAAGCCTTCGGTTCGGGTAGCATCCACCAAATGGATTTCACTTTCGTAGGTCAAATTCACAAGGTAGTTTCCACCTTTTTGGAGCAAAAACGTACATATTCCTTTTGCATCTGTTTTGCCTTGGTACACACGATTGCCGTTTTCGGCTTTCAGGTAAACGGGTTCGTCCACTAGTGGAACACCTTCGTAATTGTTCAAATTCAAGGTAAAGAGCAGGTGAGTAGAAGTTCCGCTGGTTTGAGTAAGACCACGTTGAATGATCGTATCACCTTTCACCGTTTCATTGATTTTGGTTCTTTCGTAAAACACCACTTCTGTGGCTTCGGCCTTGTCAAAATTGGGTGTTTTGAATTTCTGAAAAGCTTCAATTCCTTCTATATCGATCTCGTATTCACTATTAATGGGAAGGTAAAAGATTCCTTCACCGGATGCATTGGTTTTTCCCTGATACTTGGTTTTTTGTTCGCCGGAAACCAACTCGAGTGGAAGATTCGGAACACGCGTACCGGTTTTCTCTTTCACCAGAATTGTCACTTTCGCTATATTGGCTTGTCCACGCTGCTGCAGAGCCGGAACGGACTTAAACACGATGCCTTTGCGGTCGATTTTCGGTTTGGTGGCAAACACTCCTTTTGGGTCGTATGTTGTGGTGCGTTTGTAGGTTCCGCGAATGCCTTCTTTCACGTCGTAAGTAGCCACATCTTTCATTTCGAGGTAGCTAAACGAATACGTTCCCGGTTCGGTGAGTGTAAAAACAACTGTTCCCGTGTTATCAGTAGTTCCTTTTAACACAATACCCTCGTTAACGGCACTCACGGCTGTGTTTTTTACCGGTTGACCATCGGTATCAACAATGCGGAGTGTATACGTTGATTGCGCCAAAAGCGGTGAACCGAAGCAGATTAGTAGTGCGAGGAGAAACAATGTTTTCATAAAAGACGTGTTGTGCGGGTTTGTTTGTATAACCATTTGCGAAAAGTTGGTTACAGAATGTTGTTAGGGGGTGAAGGTAGAGTTTTGCGATGAAAACTGTAATAGCGCAAATGCGGTTAATAAACCATCCTTTGTTCGTTTCTTTCAAAAAAACGACTTTCAAAAAAGAAGAATGCTCCGTAACTTTCACCAAAATTCACAAACATGACATTGGAAGCAACACAAATTCAAGAAGAAATTACGCGTTTAAAAGCCACACTCACCGGAAATTTATTCGAAGACCTCGAAACGCAGCAGCAAATTTACGAGTTGAAAAAACAACTCAACCCTGAAATCGTAGACCATCCGGAATTGGACGAAGACGACGAGTGTTTGTCATGCGGAAGTTAATTAACTCTCAGGAAAAATAGTAAAGTCAGGAATCGGGAACGGTTCCTTTTTTTGTGTTTGGAAGTTTGGTAGCGCAAGATCTTAACTAAGATCATTTTTGACTATTGACGTTCCGTAGGGACGAAATATGTTAGAAATCATGTAATCAATAAAATCGCCCGTAGGGGTAAGACAATGTTATTGAATTCACGAAAATAATAGGTGATCGCTTATTTTACCCCTACGGGGTAATGATAGCAGGTAATGCGCTTTAGCTATGATATTTCGTCCCTACGGGACGGCAATTATAACACCATTATCCGAATCACTTCCAACCGGTTTTCGGTTTCAACGGTCAGCAAATACGTACCGCTATTAAGTTCCGGAAGCGTAAAGGAATTGATGGTGGTGGAAAAACGCTCTTTGTAAACGGTTTTCGCATCGGGCGAAGTGATCGTAATTTGCGGGTTGCGAATGCCGCCGTTAAAGTGAACCGCTTCGTTGCTTTTTACCGGATTTGGAAAGGTTTTTAAAGCTTGGTCAGGACTCAGTTCATCTGTTGAAAGATAGTCTTCTTTGAGTCTCACCAATCCTTTGGAGAATGTGCCGATCCATACATTATCGTTTCCGTCTTTGGCTATACACATCACATGATTTTCGGCGATGTCTGAATTATCGGTGTTGTAAAAACCCCACGTTTGATTGGCGCGTTTGATCACCAAACCATGTATTTGGGTGCCGAGGTAAAAGTTATCTTGCTCGTCGTTGGTCATCGTGGTCAAACTGTTGGTAGGCATGGGCGAATTGGTCCAGTTGAAGGCCATCCATGTTTGATTGCCCTGATCTGTCCATAAACCGCCTGCTGATCCGGCAAACCAAGGTTTTCCAACCTGATCCATTTTTACCGTTAATGCCGAATTATCTGGCACTCCCGAATTCAGGATGTAGTAGATTCCGGTGATTGTTGTGTCATTATTAATGTAAATCAGACCACCGTTGATCGTACCAATGTACTTTTCGTTTTGCTGCCCGATGGCAATAGAAGAAATGTTGTTGGTAAGAATGGGTGAATTGGCCATTGTCCAGGTAGTCCAGGAAGTATCATCGAAATACACTAAACCTTCCACAGTTCCGATCCATTTATTCCCGAAATGATCAATGGAAATGGTACGGATAAAATTGTCGGGAATGTCGGAGTTGTCGGTATTAAAATCGACCCATGTGGTTCCGTCGAATTTTTGCACGCCACCCATTGTGGTTCCTATCCAAATAGCATTGTTGGCATCAACGGCAAGGGCCCGAACGTAGTTATCGTCGAGCCCCGAATTTGCTTCGTTGAAAACCTCCCATGTGTTATTGCTCAAGTGCGCTAACCCATTGTCGGTTCCTATCCATAAATCACCTAAATTATCAACCAATAAGCAACGAACGGTATTGTCGGGCATGGGTGAGTTTGCCATATTAAACGTTTCCAATGTGGGAACGATGATTTGACCGTAAACACCTAACCCGCCGCAAGTACTGAAAAAGATCAGCAGGTAAACCGCCGTTTTGCTCATGTTGTTATTCGATCACAATTCGTTGTGTGTAGTCTTTTCCTTCAAAATGAATATTGAACAAGTAAAGACCTTTTGCCAAATGTTGTTGATCAAAGTTCCAAGAGTTGTTACCTGCAACGTGTTCGAATTCTTTCGAGTATACTTTTGTTCCAAGCGGACTCAACAATTCGAATGATACTTTACCATCGTTTTTGGTTTCAAATTCTACGGCAAACTGACCGTTGTTTGGATTTGGCATCAACTTGATCGAACGTTTGAATTCGATGTTTTCTCCCAATCCGGCACATGTTTCAACCACCGCTTCAACAGGAACCATTGTACTTCCGCAAGTACTGTTTGTAGTAAGAATTTCCCAATCGTAGAAATAGTAGTAGTAAGAAGCACCGGCAGAAGCACCTGTAATTTTTAATACTTGGTCAATTCCATACGGGTAAGCAGCGCTGTTGTTATTGCGGTATAAACCACCAGTTTGGATACTTGTTCCAATCAATTGGTAGTTAGTATCTGCAGGTACGTCAAAGCCAAGTTGAACACGGCTTGCTCCGGCAGGAACCGTAGTTGTCAAAGATCCGGTGATGGTACCACTGTGATCTTTTAATTGAACCGTAATGCTTCCTGCATTTTGAGCGTACACCAATACCGAGTTAAGTGTAAAATGTTCGTAAGCAGTAAAGACTTCATACTGCTCGCTAGCAACGTAACCGCCACCACCAATACCATTTGTATGTGGTTCAGAGGTTAAACTGTCGGTGTATGAATCGGTATTCATCGCAAAATACGTAGTGGTATTTGTCAAAACAGGAGTAGTATAAGTATCACCTGTACCTACCAAGATTCCTTGGTCATCATACCATGTAATTTGTCCGGTTCCAGTTCCTGTCAATGTCATCGCACCGCTGATACAAACCGTATCACCTTCCAATGTAGGAGGAGCTGTTACAACCTGATTGATCACAAATGGTTCAGATGTGTTGACACCACAGTAACTAGTTACTTCACATGTGTAGCTTCCCGGTGTGTTTACGGTGATGGATTGTGTTGTTGCACCGTTCGACCACAAGTAAGAAAGACCACCAGATGCCGTAAGCGTAATGTTTTCTGCTTCGCACAAGTTGTGTGAATTATCGGAAGTAATGGTTGGAATTGCCGGAGTATTGGAAGGCAATTGTTGTGTCAATGTAACAGGAACAGCTGTGAAGTTGTTGTCATCACGCTCTTCGATAAAGTTACCGCGACTGTCAATTTGCAATACAATATAGTAATCACCGTTGCACGTGTTCGGTGGAATGTTGATCCACATACCGTCTAAGTGTTTTCCGTAAACGTCTGTCCAACCGGAAGAGATTCCTTGTTCGATTACCGAGCAATTGTAGTTTCCACCACCAAGATTCCAGTTAGGGAAATCGGTGTTGTGTAATACGTTACCTTGATTGTAAACGGTATTGTCATCACGACAGTGACCGTCATACGTACTTCCGTTAGAACCGCACTGACCGTAATCCATCAAGCAGAATCCGATTTTAGCACCCGTACCTACGATAGGCCAGTTGAGCGGATTCGGATCGGCAGTAGGTATACGCAAGGTCATCACCGCCCAATCATCCACGTGATTGTGACCGTGAGCGGCATGATAGGTCATACTTCCAACATACTGATCTACGAAACTCATTGCATTACCGTTTTTTTGGTAGATGCGTTGAATGATCAATTGTTTTGGATTTACAAAACCGTTCGGACAGGTAAATTGTCCATTTGCAGGAACGTTAAACACGGTGTCGTTTCCACACAAGAATGTACGTGTTCCGTTGGCATTTTCACCTCTTACGGTAAAAGAACCGTGCCCGATATTAGGCGTAGATCCCGAAACACGTAAACGTCCGTCATCGGGTCCTTGACCATTGTAGTTGGTTCCGGCTCCGGTTTGCGGGTATTCGATGTATCCGTTGTTAAAGATGCCCATCCACGACGCAGTAATGTCTGGTAAGAGCAAACAGTTCGATGAGCCGTCTTCACAGGCACACGATGTGGCATTTGTTGTTGTACACTGCGCATTTGCTGCGTTTGCGCCTACAAACAACGTAAAAAATAGTAGGAGTTTCTTCATAGTAGAGCATTTTTCTTAAGGACTAATCTAGTAAATTAAATTGATGATTCACTTGATTTTGCTGTTGTTAGGTGATGAAATAGCATTTTGAGGGGGCGATACCCTGAACAAAATTAGTCATGCAATTCTTCTAATACGTGTAACGATTGGTACTTTGATCTTGTATTCCACGCAATTGGCTCTGTTTCAACTATAAAACTAAAACTGTGAAAAAATGAACGTTTTGCTCTCGAAACCATTCGATAAATTTCATTTTTCACTTTTTCGGTTCTTTTTAGCACATCTATGGGGTGATTTTTGGTGTTAAAACACCTCCTTGAAGCCCCGTTTTTGTTAGCGAATCGATTGATTAACAATCTGTTAAAAAAACATACATTGAGGGGGCGGCCCTCTAGTCTCCGCTGTTTTTCGCGAGTAGTTTTGCCGGAAATATACTTTTAACATTACTACTATGAAAGTTAACATACTACTATCCTTACTTTCATGTTGGCTGCTGGCGACGTTGTCGTTCGGTCAATCAACGTTTAGGATTACCCAAGATGTTGCCAATTTTGATATCGCAGGAGGAATGGTGGAAAATAGCAGCGGCGATCTTGTTTTCGCTGGTACTAACGCCAATTTCATTCCGTTTTTTGGCAATATAGTAAAGATGAACAGCAGTGGAACCGTGCAATGGGCAAAAGCTTATACCGGTGGAATTGCCTCCAGTTTAACAGATATTAAAACCGTAAGTACAGGAGGTTATATCGCAACGGGAAATTCGTCAAACGGAGGTGCGATCCTGATTCGAATCGATGAAAACGGAAATACCTTGTGGTCAAAACGTTATCAATGTCCTGATTTTGCTGGAAAACCATCCAACGAATACGGAAATGCCGTTATTGAAACTTCAGACGGTGGTTTCGTAGTAGCCGGTGGAGTTGATTATTTCTGGGATGGAGTAAGCGGTAGCACGGTAGATACGTCCAGTGCCTTAGGTTTTAAAGTGAATTCGGCAGGAACCTTACAGTGGAGTCGCATTTTTACGGTAACCGTTCCCAATCCGGATGAACACTACTTCAATGATGTTGCTGAATCGGCAGATGGATATGTGTTTGTGGGCGTTTCTTCAGAAGGGTCCGGAACACTCAGTTCAAACGGTGATTATCCGAGCAATGCATTGATTGCCAAAACTACCACTGCTGGAGTGACCACGTTTATCAATCGCTGGGGACAAGGAAACACCTCTTCTCAGGGACTCAATTGCATCACCAAATTATCAACCGGAAATCTGGTAATAGGCGGATATGATGATGTGCACGCTACCATTACCCGAATTCAGGGAACAGGAGCTGCAGTAACGGTTCAATACGGCCGCCGATTGAGCGGAGCAGTTTTTCCACCTGTCAGTGTTATTCTACAAGATATTTCGGAGCATTCAGACGGAACTTACGGACTCATCGGAACACGCATCGAAGCGCTTTCGTTTGCTTTTTATACGTTTGCTGCCAAGTTTGATCCTACAACAAACACCTTTGCATTCAACCGAGGTTATACTCCGATCGGACTTTCGGCCATCTTACCGGAAGGAGGAGTCGCAGCAAATCAGGGTTATTACATCGTCATGACCGATCAACAAGCCGGCGGATTCAATTACAACATTATTCGTACTGACAATACCGGTCAATTGGGTGGTGCGGCAGGTTGTACGGTGACTAACATTACACAGTCTACAGCCAACAGCGTTCCTACCATTCAAGCTATTACAACTTCACAGTTTACCAACGCAACCGAAGCATCATTTACTCCGGTAGTCACCAACGTTACCGCAACGCCAACCGTGCATTGTATTACCACTCCGTGTACCCCACCTGCCGCTGCAACAACTGTTACGGCAACACCTGCTTCAATCTGTGTGGGACAATCGTCATCGATTACCGCTTCCGGTCCAGCTGTGGGAGTTACGTACAATGTGTATACTGCTTCTTCAGGTGGAACCAACCTTGGTGCAATTCCGGTGAGTGTTTCGCCAACTACCACCACAACGTATTACGTAGAAACGGTAACCAACGGCAACCCTTCGTGTGTGAGTACCACCAGAACACCGGTTACAGTTACTGTAAATCCAACTCCAACGGCAACTCCGGGAAGTAACAGCCCGGTTTGTGAAGGACAAACCATTAACCTTACTGCTGTTACGGTAGGAAGCGCAACGTATGCGTGGACAGGTCCGAATAGCTTTAGCAGTTCCACAGAAGATCCGAGTATTTCAAATGCTACCGCTGCCAATGCGGGAACCTATTCGTTAACGGTTTCCGAAAACGGATGTAGTTCGGCACCTGCAACCGTTTCGGTTACGGTAAATCCGCTACCAGTTGCCAGTGTCTCTTCTAACTCACCGGTGTGTGCCGGAAGTACGATCAATCTTTCTGCCAACACGATTGCTTCGGCAACGTATGCCTGGACAGGTCCGAACGGCTTTAACAGTGCGGCTGAAGATCCGACAATACCGAATGCCACAGCTGCCAATGCGGGAACGTATTCACTCACAATCACAAACGGAGGTTGTTCATCTGCTCCCGCTACGGTTTCTGTGACGGTTAATCCCCTACCAACCGCCACAGCCGGAAGTAATTCTCCTATTTGTATCGGTTCGGATATTTTGCTGACCTCTTCGGGTGGAACAAGTTATTCCTGGACTGGTCCTAATGGTTATTCCAACGGAACCCAAAACCCAACGATAACAGCTGCTACTGCCGCAGAAAATGGAACCTACATTGTTACGGTTACCGATGCTAATGGTTGTCAGAATACAGCTCAAACCATTGTAAGTGTGGTTGCAGGAGAAACGATCTCGGCAACAGCAACAGATATTACCTGCAACGGGGCCGCTAACGGAACCGCAACTGCTGTTACTTCAGGTGTTGGTCCATATACGTATTCATGGTCGCCAAGTGGTGGCAATGCTGCTACAGCAACCGGTTTATCGGCCGGCACTTATACCGTAACAGTTACCGCTTCGGGCTGTAGTTCTACTGCAACGGCAACTGTAAACGAACCAACGGTTATCGGATTATCCACTTCATCCACTCCGTCTTCATGTACCACTCCAACAGGTTCAGCTACAGTAGTCGCAACCGGTGGAACCGGTGGTTATACGTATTCTTGGGCGCCAAGTGGTGGCAATGGAGGAACGGCTTCTAACCTTGCAGCAGGTTCGTATACTGTAACAGTAACCGATGGCAATGGATGTCAGCAAACAGCTACTGTGACAGTTGCTTCATTAAACGGACCTACAGCCGTGATTTCAGCTTCGGCTGATGTTTCTTGTGCCGGATTAACCGACGGATCAGCTACCGTTACCACTTCGGGCGGAACGCCTGGTTATACCTATTCATGGTCGCCAAGTGGTGGATCAGGGGCAACGGCTCCTAACCTTGCGGCAGGTTCGTATACAGTGACTGTTACCGATGCTGCAGGATGTACCGCTCAAGCCAACGCAACAATCGGAAGTGCTATAGCCATTGTGATTGCTGAAACAATTACCGCTTCAACCTGCGGGAATGCCGACGGAAGTATTTCTGTTGTAGCATCAGGTGGTGCTGGAAGTTATACGTATGTCTGGACACCAGCAGGTAATACCGCTACGTTAAACAACATACCGGGCGGAAATTATGGAATTACGGTTACTGACGCCAATGGATGCACGGCTACCGAAAGTTATACGGTGGTTCCTACAGGTTCGTTGAACGCCAATGTAACTCCGATTTCAACGACCATTCTGGCTGGTGAAACGGTTGTATTGACAGCAAGTACTACACCGTCTGTTCCCGGAGCAACGTATCTATGGAATCCGGCAACCGATCTTTCTTGTTCAACCTGTGCCAACCCAACGGCTTCACCAAGTGAAACAACCATTTATACCGTAACGGTGACTTCACCCGACGGATGTACCGGAACGGCATCAGCAACTGTATTCATTGAATTGGTTTGTGGTGAATACTTCATGCCAACCATCTTTTCGCCCGATGGAAACTTCCAGAACGATGAATTATGTCTGTACGGAAGCTGTTTTGTGGAATTATCCTTGAAAATATACGATCGTTGGGGAGAAAAAGTGTTTGAAACAACTGATCAAGCGAAATGCTGGGATGGTACTTACAAAGGGAAACCGATGAATGCGGCCTCTTATGTTTACGTGTTGGAATTGACGTTGCAAGACGGAACTACCGTTTCTGAAAAGGGCAATGTGACATTGGTTCGTTAATCGCCGGAAGCTAAAATTGAAAACAATGAGAAAAAAGATAGCTTTCGGATTGATTTGCTTAAGTGCGACTATGCTTTCAAACAGCTTTGCGCAAAACGTGGTGGTGAATCCGAGTTTTGAGCAAACAACTACCAATTGCGGAAATCCGTTCGGAGAAGGGTATGCCGATTTGATTGATTGGGACGATACCAATTCGAGTTACGATACGTGTACCACTCCCGATTTGTTTTCGGCATGTAATCTACTGATCGGAAACTCGGGGCCTACACACATGCCTTATTCGCAATTGGGATATCAATATTCCAGAACGGGTACGCGCCATGCCGGATTTATTGCACATGAAGCCGGAAGCGAGTACCGTGAATATGTTCAGGGGCGCATTTCTACTCCGCTGAATGCCGGACAAACCTACTGCGTTTCATTTTACGTGAGTTTGGCCAATATGTCGTTGTTTGCAACCAATAACATGGGAATTCGCTTTACAAACAGCAATTACCAGCACAATGCTTGCCCGGGAACGTCTAATTCCCTGATCAATTTTACCCCGCAACTCAACAGCACGTGTGTCATTTCGGATACGACCGGTTGGGTTCGTTTACAATGGGATTATACGGCTGCTGGTGGCGAACAGTATTTTGTGATTGGAAATTTCTTCAACAATGCAGGAACTAGTATTGCAAATCATACACCGGCAAGTGGTGGTATGAATCTGCCAATGCCTTTTGCATATTACTTCATCGACGATGTAAGCATCACACCCAATACCTGTTGTTATGCAGATATTGCGCCTGTAGCCACCATGTGTGTTGCCGATGCACCGATTACGCTTACTGCTACTCCGCCATTGGGAGCTGCTTGCGCACCGCTTCCTATCACAGGAACATGGTCGGGTCCGGGAATTACCAATGGAGCAACGGGAGCATTTGATCCGGCAGTTGCAGGACCTGGAGTACACACCATCAACTTTTTATTGTCATGCGGATCTACCGTTACCACTACCATTACCGTAAGTCCATGTGCGGGTTTGAATGTATGTGTTGAAACCAACGGCGATCTTACGGTTTCGGGCGGAATTGCTCCCTACCAATGGCAAAGTGAAGTGGCAACACAAGATTGTTCAACCTGTATTGTAGGTTGTGTTTTCCCTCCGGGTTGCGCTACTACTTCGATGGTTTGGACGACTTATTCTTCCAATGCTACAGTACCTCCGGGCACGTTACCGATTCAGGTTATAGACAATACCGGAGAAATCGAATCGATTACAACCTTGGCGGGAATTCCTGTATGTACGGTGAATCCATGTCCGCCGGTGAACATCAATGTCACTTCTCAAACCAATGTTTTATGCAATGGCGGAACTACCGGAGCATTAACCGTAAACGCTACCGGTGGAAACGGCGGTCCGTTTACTTATGTTTGGAATCCGGGCAATTTATCAGGTCCAAGTCAGACCAATCTTTCGGCGGCTACTTACAGCATTACCGCTACAGGCGCTGACGGTTGCACGGCAACTACTTCATTTACCATTACACAACCAACTGCATTGTCTACAACCACTTCGGCAGTTGACGCGGCTTGCAGTACCAATAACGGATCTGCTACCGTAAACGTCTCGGGTGGCGCTCCGGGTTACTCATACAGCTGGGCACCTTCAGGTGGAACGGGCGCAACTACCACACCGGTAGGAGCAGGGGTTTACACCGTAACCGTAACCGACAACAACGGTTGCACCACAACGGCTAATGTGACAGTTGGAACGATAGGAGGGCCTACATTAGCCCTTTCGAATCAGCAAAATGCATCTTGTTTCGGTGTCAATGACGGACAAGCAACCGTTTCTGCAATCGGTGGAGCTTCTCCATATACCTATTTGTGGTCACCATCCGGTGAAACCACTGCAACAGCAACGGGACTCAGCGCCGGATTAAACACCGTAACGGTAACCGACAATTCGGGTTGTTCCGTTTCCGATCAAGTAACACTTACCGGACCAACACAAATTGTGATTACAGGAACCGTTACCGACGAAGATTGCGGTTCGCTCAACGGGAGCATAGCAACATCGGTTTCCGGTGGAACTGGACCTTATACGTACGCATGGACAGGAACAGCGGCTGTTACGGCAACCGTTTCCGGTTTGAATGATGGAACGTATACACTTACCGCAACCGATGCCAACGGATGCAGTGCTTCTACCACGTTTACCGTAAACCAGATAGGTAGTTTGAATGTAACAGCTGTTCCGGGTTCTGCAGTCATTAACGAAGGAACATCCGTACAATTAACAGCTTCGGGAGCTACAACATATGTGTGGACACCGGCAGCGGGATTGAGTTGCACCAATTGTGCCAATCCGCTTGCGACACCTTCCGGAAGCACCACTTATGTGGTTACCGGAACCGATGCCAATGGTTGTTCGGGTACGGCAAGTGTCACCATTACAGTAAATCCGATCTGTAACGAAGTTTTTGTACCAACGATCTTTTCCCCGAACGATGACAATGGAAACGATTTGTTGTGTGCCTTCGGAAACTGTTTCTCGAAAGTCAATTTTGCCATCTACAATCGCTGGGGTGAAAAGGTGTTCGACACCGATGACCTGCAAGTTTGCTGGGATGGAATGTATAAAGGAAAACCGGTCAATGCGGAAGCATTTGTCTACAAACTCAACGGTACGCGCATCAATGGCGAAGAAGTGAGTTTATCCGGAACAATTCAGGTAATCCGTTAATTGAAAAACGATAGCATTATGAAAACAATACGCTTTAATCAACTACTCATTACACTTCTCCTAATCGGAGGAAATTCACTCAACGGTCTTGCGCAAGATGTGCACTTTTCGCAAATGCCGTATTCACCCCTAACGTTGAATCCTGCGCTTGCTGGAGCCAATTCACCGTTGCAAGCCATTGTGAATTACCGCACACAGTGGAGATCGGTTGCATCTCCCTACAAAACCATTGCCGCTTCGGTTGACGGACGCATCAATGAAAACAAGCGCGGTAAACACGGACACATTGCTTATGGTTTGAATTTCTTTAACGACCAAGCGGGTGATGCACGTGTTGCCACTACAAACGTAAACGTGAGTTTGGGTTATCACATTATTCTTGATAGAACCAGCACATTGGGTGCCGCTGTTTATGGAGGTTTTGGTCAGCGTAGCATTAATTCGGCTGCCGGAAAATGGGGAAGTCAGTACAACGGAATGGCTTACGATGCTACGTTGTCAAGTGGCGAAACCTTTGCTACAAGCCAGTTTTCTTACGCAGATGTGGGTGCCGGTTTGGTGTATACTTACAAAGAAGGCGATCGCTACATGACTTCCAATGATCAGAAATCGTTCAACTACGGGTTTGCGATTTATCACCTCAACAAGCCTAAGTATTCGTTTTTGGGTGCGGGTGCCGAGGAAGAATTGTACATGCGTTGGTCCATTTTTGCCAATGGAAACATCGGTTTAGGAAATTCGCGCTGGTCTATTATGCCGGGGGTTTACTACCAACGTCAGAAATCGGCGCAGGAACTTTTGATCGGAACCTATTTCAAGTGTCGTCTCAGTGAAGCATCTCGTGTTACGGGTATGAACAAATCGTCGTTCTTGTCACTTGGTTTGTTTTACCGAAACAAAGATGCGATGGTTGCCAAAGCAATGTTGGAGTGGTCGGATTATTCGATCGGTTTTGCTTACGACGTGAACATTTCAAGCCTCACACAGGTTTCAAATGCCCGTGGTGGTGTAGAATTGTTTTTGCGTTACAACATGACAGGCGGGTATGGCCGTTCGCGCTCACGAATTTAAAACCTTCTTTACTTAGTATGACCATTCGCTTGATTACGCTGTGTTGTTTCACAGCCGGAAGTCTTTGTGCGCAACCCGATAAGCTCATTATCCGCGAATACGATTCCGTTCGCATTGAAATAGAAGCATTGGGAACGGCGGTTAATAGTCCGTTTAACGATTACGCACCGGTGATCACAGCCGATGGTGCAGAGTTGTTCTTTACCACTCGAAGACCGGCTACGGAACGTGAAATCAAGAAGAAAAGCGAGGGAAAAGAACGTGTTTTCTATTCCAACTATGATTTTACCACCAAAAAGTGGCTTGAATCGGAAGCGCTTCCGGAAGTGATTAACAACCCCAACAGGTTCAATTCTGCGGTGGCTGTTTCCAACGACGGACAACGTTTACTTATTTATCAGGATGATCAATACGGCAATGGGGATATCTACGAATCGTTTTTGAAAGGCTCGTTTTGGTCGTCACCGCTTCCAATCTCCGCACCAATCAACACCGATGCCCACGAATCATCCGCGAGTATTGCTCCCAACGGTCAAACCATCTACTTTGTTTCGGATAGAGAAGGCGGTCGTGGAAAACGTGATATCTGGTCCATTTCCAAAAACGCATCCGGAGAATGGGATGCTCCGAAAAATCTGGGTCGCACCATCAACAGTACAGACGATGAAGAATCGGTATTCATTCACCCCGATGGACGCACGCTGTATTTTAGCTCGCGCGGACATGGATCTACAGGTGGATTTGATGTGTACCGCGCCGTTTGGAGTGAACAAGAAGGTTGGTCTGAACCCGAAAATCTGGGAGATCCGATCAATACAGTTGGCGATGATCTGTTTTTTGTGATGACAGCTGATGGTACGCAGGCGTATTATGCCTCATCGCGCGATGAAGATTCGAAAAACCTGTACAGTATTCGATTTACGCCGCTTAGCAAGAAAACCGTTGCCGAACAACCGAAAGTGAGTTTGCTGAAAGGAACCATTTTCGATGAAGCGAGCAAACAACCTATTGCTGCGGTGATAGAGGTGTTTGACAACGATAAAAACGAACTGATCGGAACCTTTCATTCTAACGATGAAACCGGAAAATTCTTGGTTTCGCTTCCTTCCGGTAAAAACTATGGAATTGCCGTTTCGGCGCCGGATTACTTGTTTCATTCAGAAAACATTACGCTCAGCGATTCCAGTACATTTCAGCAAATCACCCGCGATATTTCGCTGAAAAAGCTCACGGCAGGAACAAAAATTATCCTGAAGAACATTTTCTTCGACTACGATCTGTATTCTTTGAAACCGGCTTCTACTGTGGAGTTAGAGCGCGTACACAAACTCATGATTGAAAACCCGGGTTTGCGGATAGAAATTTCTGGTCACACCGATACACAAGGTGCTGCTTCCTACAACCAGCAATTGTCAGAAAATCGCGCAAAAGCGGTAGTGGAATACCTCATTGCTGCCGGTATTGACAAATCGCGAATGACCTACAAAGGATACGGCGAAACCCAACCGATTATCAGCGACTCGGAAATCGCAAAGATGAGTTCGAAAGCATTGCAGGACGAAGCGCATGCTCAAAACCGCAGAACGGAGTTTAAGGTGCTTTGATGCTCTTTTTCAAGCAAATTTTATATTTTCCAACTCAAAAGAAAAGGCAGTTGCGGTTGGTCCGTTACCACCGTGATTACTTGTGATACTGCTTCTGATTACCCTAATTTTTATAGTTTTAGCAGTTCAAGTTCCACGTTATGAATAAACTACTCCGCATTGTTTTAGGATCACTTCTCGCTATTGCACTAGTACTACTTTACCTTTCGGCTACCGATTCGCAAGGAATCAGTGTGGAGATGACTGTTGGTTTTCTAATTCTTTCAGGCGCTTTGACGGCGATTGCCTATTATGCCTATCACAAGAAAAAATGGCTGGATACAGGAGTTGATTTACTCATTGCAGCAGGTTGTGCGCTCACGATTTTCATGGTGTATCCGGGTGAGTTTTTCGATGATGCCGGTTTTGTGATGCGGTACATGGAAAACTTTCACAACGGACATTTTTATGCCTTTAATCCCGGCGACGGACCCGTTATGGGAATTTCTTCGCCTGTGCAAGGCTTGGTAAACGGTATGATTTGCGCTACCGGAGCACAGCTTCCCGAGCAAGCCATTCGACGTACGGCTTTTATCGGGTTGATTTTACTGATCTTTTGCCTCATCCGCATTTTCAGGAAAACCAACGAAAAAGGCAATGATTTCTTGCTCTTTACCGTGTTGGTGCTCATCAGTAGCAAGTACTTTTTGGGAGTGATGAAAGCCGGATTGGAAACTCCGATGCACCTAGCAATCGTACTCGGGGCGCTCTTGGCTTATTATGCCAAAAAGGAACGAGCTATGTGGTTTCTATTGGCACTTTCGGTGATTTCGAAATTGGATGCCGTGCCGATTGTTTTAGTAATTGGTGGTGCGTGGTTGATCGGAAATTACCGGTTGTTACTTCCTATTCGTCCATCCAACAAACACTTGCGAAATCTAGTGTTATACGCCTTTTTACCGGTAATTGCTTGGGTTGTGTTTGCTACACTGGTGTTCGGAAGCGCATTGCCACAATCGGCTTACGCGAAACTGGAACATCATTACCACGCCAGCGATTATTGGTTTCCGTTTTTTGTGCGCTACGCCAAAGATGCGTTTTACTTTCCGCTGATGATTACAACAGCGATCACTGCTGTGGCGATGATAGGTGTAATTATCTACCAAAAAACATGGGATAAACTGAAATTAGTGGTGCCCGGAATGGCGTTTCTGGCAACGTTGGTGCTCTACTACTTTTACAATCCCGGTGAGCGTATGATGTGGTACTATTCTTTACCGGATTTATTGCTGATTTTGCAACTCATGCTTTCTGTGGCCTTTCTGGTACAATTGGTAAAAGTACCGATGATCCGCGTTGGGTTGTTACTAACACTTGCCTTTGCCCATTTTACGTTTATCTACCGCGATGTCGCTGACGGAAAAGTCTGGCTGGAAGAATACCTGAGTACCGTAGAATACGAGCGTAACGCGATCGGTTTGTACTTGGGCTATACCGTTCCCGAAAGCGATACATTGATGACATGGCACGGACTCACGGGGCGTTATGTGAAAGGTTACGTAGCCGATATGTCGGGGTTGAACTCCAAGACGGTTACCGAATACAATCGTCGCCTTTATTTGGTAAGTCTACTCTATACGCCGGATTGGGTGGTGAATACTCGTAACGAAGAATTTATCCTCGAATTTCAACGACCACCGTATTCTTTAGACACTATTTTCTATGACGTAACAGCTTACGGTTATCCCGAATGGCACATTTACAAACGTGTTCCGGAAGGAACGTTGCACGAGTATCCGATCTTGCTGGGCAAAGCCAATGTGTGGACAGGTGTTTTTTCTACTGCACAAGAGGTCAATCGTATAAGCGGAGAAGAAGTGCAACTGGCATTTAAAGACGATTTAGCGCCGTTAACCGGTTTTGTGGGAGGAATCCAAAAAATGGACACTTCATTTACGTGCCGGGTCGAATTATTCATCAATCAACAACTGGTAGAAACCAAACTGGTGCGCGTATTACGCAAAGGTCGCGATCACCCGAACGAACCGTATAAAGTACAAGGTTTCCGCTTTGATTTTAAAACACCAATTGCTCCGAAAACAGAAACGGTTGTGGTACTGAAAAGCGATGGAAACAGGTTTCCGCTTGTTGTTGTGGATCCGTCGTGCGTGCATCGATATTGAGTCTTTTTGTCAGAAAATACAGATGTTTTTAAGGTGCTACCGTTTCTTTAATAGCTACTTTTTTCTTAGTTCCAAAACTGTAAAAAACCGAGGTGTTGAGTCCCGCAGAATAAGGACGTTGTTTGATCAGTGCATTCGCAATGGAGGTAATGGAATACCGAAACATTGGTTCAAACCGCAGTGAAAATGCACGAAACACTCGGATGTCGATGCCCAAACTGGAAACACTTACCAGATTCACATCTTCAAACTGAGTTCCGTAGGGTTCTTTTTTATAAGTGGAAGAGTAATTTTCGGATGTTCCATCGTTATAAGTAACAGAGGATCGAACTTGTCTGGCGAGAAAGAAATTGGTGGAGATGCCCGACATGATGCTTAAACGCAAGCGTTTACCGACTGGGAGCCCGTAACCGATTTTGATGGGGATGCCAACATAATCATAGTAATTAGCAAAACGTCCTTTACCCACATCTCCTTGTGTCGTGGTAAACGTAATGGATTTGTATTGTTCACCAACACGCGTGAATTGAAATCCTCCTTCCAGCATCAGTCCTTTTTTGAATTGATAGCTATAGGTTGCACCCGTATTAAAACCGATCACACCTACTTCTTCATCATCGCGCATATCGGCGATCCATTGTACGGAAGCATCAGCATCCAGTGTCCGGTAACAGTAATCAACTGAGTAATTAATTCCGACCTGACTCACGGATTTTTTCTCCTGTGCAGTAACGATGAGTGGAAGCGAGAGTAACAGAATTGCAAGTGGTTTTTTGGTTGTGATCATGTAGGTGTTTTTGATGTAGTGAAACGGAAATGATCACACGATATTGCCACGAACAGTAATAAAAGAAAATTTCACGCACAATTCCGCACAAAAAAAGGACACACCCTGCGATGTATCCTTCTTTTGGTCTTTGTTCGTATGAAACTTATTCTTTCTTCATTTGTCGCGTTTACGTTTTGCTGGTTTTCAACGAACGAATTTTCAACGAATGTAGAATGAAACCCAACGCTCACCTTTTTTCTGTTGTGGGTGCAGTCTTTTTGTTGTGAATGAAAGGATCTATGTGGTCAAATCGGAGTTTAGTTTCAATTCAAATGAAGAATCGGCTTTCTCCTAAAACGGCAAAACACAAAATGCTGAATCGTATCAAAAGGTGTTGTGTGGTCAACCGTAAGGCATTTGATTTTATCAAATACTCCCGTTAGTTGCTTTGTCATTGATTTTTCAGAGTATTGTTTGATGGGAATTCCGCTACATGTAGTTGGACCGCACTCTGAAAATGTTCCCATAACTAGAATACCATCCATTTGAATGCTCTTGGTAAGCACATTCATATAATTTTCAATGTCTTGTTCTTGGGTTAGGAAATGAAAAACGGCACGATCATGCCAGAAATCATAGTGCTCTTTCGGTTTAAACGTTGAAACATCCGAAACAATCCATTTCACCAGATGGGCTTTGGCTCCCAACCGTTCTTTTGCTCTTTCAAGTGCCTTTTCCGAAATATCTAGAACCGAAACATCGGTATACCCCAGTTCAAGTAAATAATCTACAAACAAACTGTCACCACCACCTACATCAATGATTTTAGCCGTTTTGGGCAAATCAAACTGACGCAAAAAATCAAGCGAAGTTTCAGGAACAGGCTGATACCAGCTCACGTCTTTCAGTTGTTTGGTCTCATAAATGGTTTCCCAATGCTCTTTGCGAAGATTGTGACTCATTGTGTAATGATTTGTTCCAAATTTAAGGCAATTTCACGAACGAAAATACTAGTAGGTAAACGTAAATCCGCCACCCAATCCCATATCGCTGTCGTAATGCGCCGAGAGGGAAAATTTCTTGCTGAGGATGTACTTCAATCCGGCCATGTATTCGAAATCGGAGTTGTACATTACTCCCAATCGGATGCGTTTTGAAATCGGAATGTCTTCGCGCATGAGTTGTAACCTGATTTTACCATCGGTGTCGAATCGAGCATCGGCCGTGATCAACATGGGTAATGTATATTGTATCCCGATACACCCCACCGCACGTTGATCTTTTGTGTTGATTTGTCCGAACAGATTGCGTTCCGTTTCACCCATTTCCATCTTTCGATAACGCCAGTCGAACCCCACATACGGAAACAACCATTGCATTTTTCCGATGTATCGACCAAGGTGTGTTTCGGTTTCGTAACCGTGCATGTCGTTGTACCCTAAGCGCCATTCGGCCTGTAAGTTCCAACGTTTGTTCATGTACATGAGTTCGCCATCATTTCCATTACTCGCAAAATCGTTTTGAATCATGAAGTGAAATTCGCGGTCGTCGGCGTACAATTTTTTCAAGGCTTTTTCAGGGTCGGCGAATTGCGGATTCGGGGGTGAATTTTCGTATGTAAAGATTCTATCCATTCCGCTCATCATGTGGTACAGGATGTGACAATGAAAAAACCAATCTCCACTTTCGGTGGCTGCAAATTCTATGGTGTCGGTTTCCATCGGCATGATGTCCAATACATTTTTCAGCGGAGAATAATCACCATTTCCGTTTACGATCCTAAAAAAGTGTCCGTGCAAGTGCATCGGGTGACGCATCATGGAATTGTTGTACAGGATAATGCGTATGTTTTCACCTTTTTTGATCAGGATTTTGTCGGTTTCGGAAACGGTTTTGTTGTTGATGCTCCACACATAGCGGTTCATGTTTCCTGTTAATTCGAAGTTATAGACCGTTGTTCGTGCATCCGGAAGTGTGGTTTTTACGGGTGATCGCAACATGTTGTAGTTCAATGTCACGATATCCGAAAGCTGGTTGCTGTTGTATTGATCACCATTGGTCATGTTCATGTGGTGATTCTTCTGATTTTTCTCCGGTTTAGCGCCAGTAATCTCAGGGTACATCACCACATTCATATCCATTTGTTGCAAACTCATGTTCATGCCCATATCGTCGAGGTTGCCGTCCATCTTGATCATGTCGTTCATCATTTGCATGCCTTCAAAGTATTTGAGTGGTTGCAGTTGCGAAATCAGTTGTTTGGTTCCTGTTCCTAACCACAAGGACGTACTTCGAATACGATCTTCTGAAGTTGCTTGTAATTCAAAAGAAGTGTTATCAGCTGGAATGGTTAAAATAACGTCGTATGTTTCCGCCACGGCAATAATAAACCGATCTACTTCTACCGGCACAACGTCCATTCCGTCACTGGCTACCACGCTCATTTTTCCACCCGAATAGCGCATCCAGAAATAAGATGACGATCCACCGTTGATGATGCGAATGCGAATTTTGTTACCCGCTTTGAACTGCGGAGCGCTTGTTTCGGGTTCACCGTTGGTGAGTAATTGGTCGTAATACACGTCGCTCACATCCATGGCGAGCATGCGTTTCCACTCGTTCCCAATTTTGGTTTTTAGTTTTCCAGCTGCAATGGCATCGGCATAACTTTGTACGGCGCCTTTTTGCAGGTTGGCTTTTTTAATTGCCGACCAATCATTGGCCATGTGGAGTCTGCGGTGAACTTCAAAAGGTTTCATATCTGTCCAATCGCTTAATACCACCGTGTATTCAGGCAATTCGGGTTCATCGCGCTTGTGGATGATAAACGCACCGTACATACCGTTTTGTTCTTGCAACGCCGTGTGCGAATGATACCAATAGGTTCCGTTTTGAACAATTGGAAATGTATAAAGATGTGTGGTATGTGCCTTGATGGGCGCAGTGGTAAGGTAGGGAACACCATCCTGTTCATTGGGTAAAATCAACCCGTGCCAGTGGATAGACGTTTCGGTATTCAATTCATTGTGCACATAAATTTCAGCAGTATCTCCTTCCGTAAAATGCAATTCAGGCATGGGAATACTTCCATTCACGGAATATGCGTAACGCTCTTTTCCGGTAAAGTTGACGGTTGTATCCCTGACGTATAAATCGTATCGTATTGTTTTTTGTGCGTATGAAAGAACATTCACCAACACTGTCAATACGATTAATAATTGCTTTATCATCTTGTTTAATTTACACATTTCATTTTACCATTCTTGTGTTTTTCGGAAGGAGATTTGACAGGTTCTAGTCTGCAATTTGTTCTATCTCAAAACCTGCCTGCTTTACTTTCGCTTCAATTTCCCCGGCAGTTGCCTTATCAGTGGTTACCGTGAGAATTTTTGTCGGTGTGAAGATGTCTACATTCCATTCTTCCGGTGCTAATGTTTCATTTAAGAAAGGAGTTACTTTTGCGATACATCCGGCGCATTTGATGGATGTCTTGAATTTTAGTGTTTCCATATTGAATGATGTTATTTCGACAAAGTTCTGTAATACTACTTCGTAATGACTTACGTTTTTCCGTGATCGTTTTACAACATTTACCGACGGTTTATTTTCTGAATTTCAATAACAAGCTATTGCTCACCACGCTCAATGAACTAAGCGTCATAGCAGCTCCGGCAATCATCGGGTTGAGGAGAAAACCATTAATCGGATACAAAACTCCTGCAGCTAGCGGGATACCAATAACGTTGTAAATAAAGGCCCAGAACAAGTTTTGTTTGATGGCCGATACAGTTTGTTGCGACAAACGGAAAGCAATCGGAATTTTGGTTAAGTCGGAAGAAATAATCACCATTCGGGCAACATCCATAGCAATATCACTTCCTTTTCCCATAGCAATACTTACATCTGCTTGCGTAAGCGCATTGCTGTCGTTGATGCCGTCACCCACCATGGCCACGATTTTTCCACGCGATTGCAATTCCTTGATGAAGGCCGATTTATCTGCCGGAAGCACTTCCGCCTTGTAATGTTCTATTCCAGTTTTTGCTGCAATGGCTTTGGCCGTTTGTTGATTGTCGCCCGTAAGCATGTAGACTTCAATGCCCGATTCTTTTAACTGACGAACGGCTTCTATGGATGATTCCTTGATTTCATCTGCAATGGCAATTGCGGCCAAAGCCTCCAGATCGTCCGAGAAAAAAATAACGGTTTTTGCTTCTGAAAGCCAGGTTTCGGCAGTTGTGAGAAGTTCATCCGACAAATGAATCTTATGCTGTTCAAGCAATGCCCGATTTCCAACATAGTATGTTTTACCGTTCACTTGGGCTTTTGCGCCGAAACCGGTAATGCCTTCAAAATGTTCAACCGACAAAGTTTCGCTTTTGGAAAGGTGTTGAACCACCGATTCTGCCAACGGGTGTTCCGATTGGTTTTCAATGTTATAGAGTATCGATGTTGCAGCTGAATGATCATTGAGCCATTTGATACCGGTTACTTGCGGTTTTCCTTCGGTAATGGTTCCGGTTTTGTCGAGTACCACGGCATTGACTTTTCTGCCTAGTTCCAAACTTTCAGCATCTTTAATCAGAATCCCGTTTTGAGCACCTTTGCCTACACCCACCATAATGGCAGTAGGCGTAGCCAATCCGAGTGCGCACGGACAAGCAATTACCAACACCGTAACCATAGAAAGTACGCCTTGCGTCAAGCCATTTTCGCCGCCGAGTGCAAGCCAAAGGATAAGCGTCAGTATCGCGATTCCCAGTACAACCGGCACAAAAATTCCCGCAATTTTATCCACTAGTTTTTGCACCGGAGCTTTGCTTCCCTGCGCATCTTGAACCAGTTTTATGATCTGACCGAGCAGAGTGGCATCGCCAACTTTTTCGGTTTTGAAGCGGAAACTTCCTTTTTGATTAATGGTGCCGGCATAGACGCTTGATCCTTCTGTCTTTTCTACCGCTATCGGTTCTCCGCTGAGCATACTTTCGTCAATAAATGACGCTCCGGAAACTACCGTACCGTCCACGGCGATTTTTTCGCCCGGTTTCACCACAATCGTATCGCCAATTTGCACATGAACAATTGGAATTTCCACCGTTTCGCCTTTTTCGTTGAGGATGTTGACGGTTTTGGGTTGCAAACCAATGAGTTTTTTCAAGGCCGATGAGGTGTTTCCTTTCGCTTTTTCTTCGAGCAACTTACCCAATAGAATAAAGGCAATCACCACAGTTGCTGCTTCAAAATAAACATGTGCGTGCAGTCCTCTACTGTGCCACACTTCCAAGAATAGCGTATTGAAAACACTGAATAAGTAGGCGATGCCAGTACTCAACGCAACCAGCGTATCCATGTTGGCAGAACGGTGTTTGGCTTGCTTCCAGGCGTTGATGAAAAAATCTTTCCCCAACCAAGCTATCACAGGAGTTGACAATGCCCACATAATGAAGTTAGCATAAGGCATGTCCATAAAAAACATCCCGATAACTACTACGGGAATGGAAAGCAAGATGGCACCGAATGTGCGCCATTTTAATTTCCGGAACTTTTGCTGCTGCAAATCTTCGAGTGTTTCGTGTGCCGATTCCGATTCGTCGATCATGAGGTCGTAACCGATAGAACGCATAGCGCTTTGTAATTCTTTCACTCCGGTAATCGAAGGAATGTATTCTACCGATGCCATGGTATTGGCGTAGTTTACCGAAACACCGACCACTCCTTTTGTACTTTCTAACATGGATTGTGCACTGATGGCGCATGAAGCACAGGTCATATTGAGAACCGGAAAGTTCTTTTTCACTGTTGGAACACCGTAACCCAGATCCCGAATGGTTTTTACCGCACTCGGAAGAATATTGAACGCTTTGGTTTCGTTGATAATTGCCCGGTTGTTATTTAATTCAACTTTGTGTTCAGTAACTGCTTCCAATTGTTTCAAACCGTTGTCAACGATCAATGCACAGTGTTCGCTTTCAACACCTTCCAGCGGAATATAAAGCAACTGTTTATCCATTGTTTCCATAATTTCACCTTTTATTGGGCAAAGTTGCAGCGGATTAAAGGAGAAAGTGTTACGAAATTTCCGGAGTGAGTTACAACATTTACAACTGATCCAAGGCTCTTCGTTTCAGGTCTTTGACGTTTTTAAAATGACTGGGAGTAAGCCCCACTACTTTTTTGAATTGGGCACTCAAATACGCAACACTGCTGTAACCCATGCGGTGGGCGATCTCACTCAGTGAAAGTTCATCGTAAACCAACAGTTCTTTTACGCGCTCGATCTTTTGTGCGATGTAGAATTTTTCAATGGTCGTTCCCTCAATGTCCGAAAAAAGGTTGCTGAGGTAGTTGTATTCCAACGGAATATGTTGCGTGAGGAAATCGGAAAGGTTCACATTCAGGTTTTCTTCTGAGTGGTGCACCAATTCAACAACCAAGGTTTTTACCCGTTCGATGATGCGGCTTTTTTTGTCATCAATCAGTTCAAATCCTAATTCTACAAAGCGGTTACTGATGGCCTGTTTTTCGGTTTCCGTTAATTCATGGCTCAATTCAACCTCTCCGAGTTCCACCGAAAGTGGGTGAAGCCCAAGCTGTTCTAGCTCAGACTTCACTACCATTTTACATCGGTTACAGACCATATTTTTGATATAGATCTTCATGCCTTACTTAATTGTTTCCGTTGTTTTTCCGCAAGTGAGCATGGCGTTGCCGTAGTACGGATTTCGAACCGCGTTTTCTTTACTCAACCAGTTGGCTCCTTCACCATCGTTGTACATCGGGCAATGCTGGTAATAAAGGGTTTCATCTGCTTTGTAGACTTTAGCCACGGCATACATGCTTGTAGAAAGCGTCGTAAAATAACCGCGTTGTTTCGCTACATCTTTTGTTGCAGCAAGCTGATCTGCGGCTGTTTTCAGTGATTTCAATTCCCTCATCCAAACCGTATGTTGTTCGGAAGTAAATTGAGTCATGTCCACTTTGTTGATAGCTTGAGCAAGTGCAGCGGCTTTGGCTGCAGCGGTTGTCCCATCGTCTTTGATAAGCGCGTCTTTGAGCGAAAAGTAATTGGCATAAACACTTTTCAGCAGATTTTCTTGTGGTTCCTGAGTTGCCGGTTCACTGGTTGTATTGGCATGCTCTTCCACCGCAACAGGATTGGTTTGTACCGTCTCTTTTTTCAAGCGATCGTATTGACAGCATTGGGCAAGTTTTGCATACGCATCATCAGGCGCTAGAAATTGCTCGTTGTCATATCCGGCATAAGCAATGCGTTTCAATATTTCGCCGGCAGTTGTTTTTTTACTGTTATAGGTCAGGGTGAGTAGTTTGGAATCGACGTTCCAGTCAGCTTTGGCAATGCCTTTTTTGGCTGCTGCCGTTTCGATGTTTTCTTTGCACATATCGCAATTACCCGCTACGTTGAAGGTTTCGGTTTTTGCGTTTTTGATGGGGGCTGCACAGCTGGCAAATGATACGAACAAGATCATTCCCAGCATAAATTGCTGTACTATTTTCATGATATTGAATTTAAAAATTAAATGAATGCACACTTAGTGGTGCCAAAAATTGGTTGGAAAGACAAAAGTTTCCAAAGCGGTTTTAAAAGACAGCTAAATTCTAAATCAGAAAAGATTCGTTTTGCAAGTACAAAGGCTGTTTAAACCTGCCGGGGGGAATTTCAACCGGGTAAATCACCGTTGGTTTTTCAACAGACAGAATGACCAATGGGTGAGCGAAATCCGGTTTTGAAGGAAGTGCTGCCAGTTGCACAAGTTTGAAAGAAACCGGAGCGACTTTTTGTTGATCATCTTTGATCTTCATAGAAAGCACCACATCTTCGCAGCAGTTTTTTCGCACTGCTCCTACTTTGCAACCGCACCGTTTTTGCTTTTCAGCACCAAAAGAAATACCCGATAATTCTCCACGACAAAAGTGCGCTGATACCGTAATTCCGATTGAAGGAATCAAGTATAGGAACAGAATTGTTATGAGGAAAATCTTTTTCATTTCACCTAGTGCGTATCACAAAAGTAGAACACTTACGGTGCAAGGTATTCTAAATTCGGCCTAGCAATTCAATAATTACCTTTTTTTTTGATTTCGGTTAAATTTTTGTTATCACTTAAATTCCATATTTTTACGATTGTGAGAACGATTTTGGTATATGGCCTTGTTACATTTTACTTTCTGATAAGTGTCAGACTCACAGTCAATTTGCATTATTGTGGCGGAAAAATCAAAACGGTAACGTTTGTAGGTTTCCAAGAACAAAAATCGTGTTGCAAAGGCAAAGCCATGAAAAAAGGCTGTTGCAAGGATGTGAAGTTGGCACTCAAAAAAGCAAGCGAAGATCAAAAGCAAGCAATCGCCAATCCGTTTTTTGCACACACGATCGAACTTCCAATACATTCCATCATTGAGGTAAGAAACAGTGAACACTTTGTTCCGCTTGCAATTTTACCACGAGTACATGCACCCCCTCCAGAGGCATTTCCGCCCGTATTTATTAAAAATTGCGTTTTTATTATTTGATTGAAGCTCTTTCGTAGAGTAAAGGTGGTATGCTCTGTCTATACCGCCAATTGTCAATTAAATACCTCATTCAAATGCGCAAGTCATTTCGTTTATTTTCAATCGTTCTTGTTGCCGGATTGTTCAGTGTAACTGCTTGTTCCGAAAACAAAACCTATACTTCTTATCAATGTCCCATGAAATGTGAGGGCAAAAAAACCTACGATAAAGCAGGCAATTGCCCGGTCTGCGAAATGGAACTAGAGGGTGTTGCATCTTCCAACTAATTTTAAAACGATAATACCATGAAACAATTTTTTACAAAAAGTTTACTTACCGCTTCACTTGCATTAGTAACAACCTTGAGCTTCGGCCAAACAACAGCCATGAATTTCTCAGGCCAGGATTGCAATGGTAATTCCGTTGATCTCTTCTCTGATTTAGACGCCGGAAAAGCGGTGATGTTGATTTTCTACATGCCGAATTGCGGAACATGTCCACCGGTTGCCACTAAAATGCAGACGATGGCCAATCATATCAATGCAACACATCCCGGATTGGTGAAAGCGTATGCATTCCCTTACCAAAATAGTACAACATGCACGTATTCGGCAAGTTGGGTTACTAATAACAACCTTCCGTTGTTCGCGCCATTGGATAGTGGAGCTGCACAGGTAGCTTATTACGGCGGTTTCGGTATGCCAACTGTTGTATTGTTGGGTGGAAATAACCACGACGTATTGTTTGTGACGCAAAACTTCACCACTGGTGATACTACAACTATGCGTGATTTGATCTTAAACACGTTTACTGCCGGAACAACTGAACTTTCTGCCATTCAATCATTGGAAGTGTTCCCGAATCCGTCAACCGATGTGATTCACCTGAGCTTTAATGTACCTTCCAATGCTGAATCGTTTGTAGAATTGATCGATTTGGACGGAAAACAAGTGCTTGTATCAGAAAAAACACAACTTACTGAAGGACTTGTTCAGCAAGAACTCAATGTGAGTGGAATTCCTTCGGGAAGTTACCTGGTGCGTGTTCACATGAACGGAACAATTGCTACGCAAAATGTAAATGTTGCGCATTAACACATTCAATCAACGTCTTTTAAGACAATTAGTACCGGTGGTCGTGAGCCTTTTTGCGACTGCCGGAATTTCCTATGGACAGAGTTATTATCACTCGCCCAATGACACGTTAATTGCAACAACAACTATTGACCATACTGTAACGATGAATATCACGCAAGTGCATCCTACGGCAGATACGCTTTATTTCAAGTGGAAAAAGCTGTCGGTTAGTATGCCTGCCGAATGGGAAGCAACCATTTGTGATAACAATACCTGTTATCCTTCGTTGATTGATAGCGCATACACATTGCCCGTATTGCCTGGAGATGATGGTTTGATGCTCGTACATTGTTCAGCGCTCACTGTTCCGGGTACTGGGATCATTCGTTACACGATCTTTTCATTGGCTACTCCTGAACAGGTAGATACCTTAACGTGGATTATTAATGCCAATTCAACAGCTTCGTTGTCGGAGTTCGTAAACGAAAAGGAAGTGTTTTCCATCAAAGGAGATCTCTTTACGTTGGAAAATCAACATGAAAAATACACCAAACTACGACTGATTGATGTGAGCGGTAAAGCGGTGTTTACCCAATTGATCAACGATCAGCAAACGATCCGATTACCGCTCCTTCCCGCTGCGGCCTATGTGGTGGAATTGTGGGGAGAAAAGAGCATAACACGAAAAAGAATATGGTACGCATTCGATTAATTAACCAACCGATTTTCTTTACAACACTAGCGATTCTGTTATTCAACAGTGCATTTTCACAGAATCCGCTCAACATTCCACCGGTATTGACAGGACTGAATTTCAATTTGACCGTTCAGGCCGGAACACAGCCATTTTATCCCGGAAATCCCACGCCAACTTATGGTATCAATGGTGCTTTTCTTTCGCCAACCATTGTGGTGAATAAAGGGGATATGGTAACGTTGAATGTGATCAACACCTTGAATGTGGCTACCACGATGCATTGGCATGGGTTACACGTGGCACCCGAGAATGATGGTGGTCCGCACCAAAGTATTGCTGCCGGAAGCACTTGGAGTCCGTCTTTCGAGATTTTGAATAATGCCGGAACCTATTGGTATCATCCGCACGGTGAAGGTAAAACGGAGCTACACGTCGGAAAAGGACTTTCAGGATTGTTTATTGTTCATGACCCAACGGAACTTTCGCTCGGTTTACCTCAAACTTACGGCGTAGATGATATTCCGCTAATTGTGCAAACCAAGGCGTTTGATGTATTGCACCAGATTGCCATTGCCGACCATATGGATACAGCTGTTTTTGTAAATGGAACGCTGCACGCAACTACCGATCTTCCGGCACAAGTTGTGCGTTTACGCTTGCTCAACGGTAGCAGTATGCGTTCATTTTATTTCGGGTTTTCCAACAACATGACTTTTTACCAGATTGCGACCGATGGCGGTTTGGTAGCAACACCCAATGCAGTTACGCGATTATTACTAGCACCCGGTGAGCGCTCGGAAGTGTTGGTGAATCTTTCCGGAATGAACGGACAAAGTGTTGATTTGATGAGTTACGCCTCCGAAATGCCGGTGGGTGTATTCGGTTCACCAGCTGTTGGAATTACACCTGACACCATGGAAATGTATGACGAAAATTTCCTGAACGGTGCCGATTTTCAATTGGTGGAATTCAACATTGTTGCGCAAAACGCTTCGCCGGTAACGAGTATTCCCGCATCCTTGGTTCCATATACACCTTTTGATGTAGCCGATGTGGATATGAACCGTACCCTTGTTTTTGATACCATCACCTTAGTGCCCGGAAGTGTTCCGAATCTTGCTGCAGGTCCGTTTGGTATCAATGCCACCACGTTTAACATGGACTCTATCAATATCACCATTCCGCTCAATTCAACGGAGGTTTGGACTTTGAAAAACAATACGCACATTGCCCATCCGTTTCACATTCACGATGTGCAGTTTAATGTGATTGAAAAAAGCGGTACACCACCACCAATCACTGAGCAGGGCTGGAAAGATGTCATATTGGTGATGCCACATGATAGCGTCAAGTTCATTACCCAATTCACCACCTTTACCGATGAAATGGTTCCGTATATGTACCACTGCCATTTGCTCCACCACGAAGATGACGGCATGATGGGCTCGTTTTTGGTCGTTGATCCGTTTGCCTCATTGGGCGAAAATGCAACTAACAACCAACTCACAGTCTACCCGAATCCGGCTTCCGATGAATGGAACATTGCAGGTAATTGGAACAACTCAACCGTTTCAATTGAAATCGTGAATGCCCTCGGTCAACAATTGTTTTTCCAGAAATACACCGGTTTAGAGGAAGGAGAAACGGTAGTTTTATCCAATTTGGGTTTTGAAAACGGAGTGTATTTCGCTAGAATCCATACAGCGGATGGTATAGAGCAAATTGTGACGTTGGGGAAGAATTAAGTTCTTCTTTCATGCGATGGTTATTCTTTCAACAATTTCCCCATGCTTAAACTGTTGTCTATAAAACGGACTTTTACAAAATAGAGTCCGTTTGGCAACTCACTGATTGGGATGTTTTTCGTGTTTGTTGTTTTGACAAGTTGACCTTGTTGGTTTAAAATGTCAATTTGAGAAATTGCTTTGTCCGTTTCAATGTAAATCAGTGTTGTAGCCGGATTTGGAAATAGTAAAAACTCGAAGTTTTCTTCTATTTCGGAAGTTGAAAGAGCCTCATCGCAATGGTCTAATCTTGGATTGGTAGAAGAACCGCAAGGATATTGATATGTACTTTGCGCGTTAGCAAATGTTGGTGCTTCGCTATGCGTTAGATTGTGCAAACCGCCCGGCATAGAAATTTGATTGGAGCTTCCATTTCCCAAAGCAACGTCTTTTCCTGTCATACTGCCGTTGAAAGCGTAATCGCACATCGCGTCAAGCAGTCTGTAATAAGCATAATAATCCAAGGCGTCAAAAGCTGAATTGTTTGGAACAACGTGGTCAGCCGTATACACGTATCCGCTAATAGTGTCAGATGTTACGCGCAGATAATCTTTTTCTGATGCAGGAATATTAATCGTATTAAAAATGTCATTAGCCATACGTTGGTCATTTGTAACGTCGTCTTCATAAACGATAGTCAATAATTTTACATCAGCGGGAAACGATTGTAATTCTGTTTGCGAAATGTTGTAGGAATACCATTGCGCCATTGCAAAAATAAAACGCCCCGACTGTCCCCAATTTAGTGTTGTAAAACAATGGTAAGCATTCGCAAAAGAAGCACCGCCACCAAAAGAATGTCCTACAAAGCCAACTTTTGTTGTGTCTATAATGTTGGGGTAGTCATGCGCTGCTTTTGTGAAACCATTTAACAGGTTGCTGTATCGGTCTTGAACGGTAACTCCTGATGTTTGATACGGAACATAGACAACGGCGTAACCTTTTTTAGCAACAAAATTCAAGAAGCCTGAAATGTTATTCGGGTCGTTACCACCAAAAGCGTGGCTGTAAAAGATGGTCGGAACAGGTAACGTAATTCCTGTAGGATAATAAATGACAATGTCGTGTCCCGAAAAATTTGGATTATCGAACGATTGTGTCGCTACGGAATAACTTCCGTCTGAACCATAACCACTTGTAGGTTTGGGTACTGGTCCCGCATACGTTTGTCCGAAAGCAGATAGCGATTTAAACGCCACCAAAATGGTGCTATAAATAAACAATTTCATGTTATTTTTTTAAAATAGTCAGACTGTTAAATGCGTGCTTTCCCATTAAAAAACACATCATAGTCTCCCACTAATAAACGAATGAAAATTATATTTGAATTTAGAGCGAAATGTAAGTTTAGCGAAGCTAATAATGGAAACTTGTTTCCATTTTGATTAGTGGGATCAGCCTTGGCTGATCATTCGCAATAATTGGTACATAGCTCGATATTCGTTTATTCGTGGGAAAGATACGCAGTATGTCAAATTCTACAATTGTTGTACGTTTAAATGGGAAATCACCCTTTAATTACAGATTAAAAGTTGTCAAACGTTTCTGATATCTGCTTTCGTACGCATAATTACCACCAACTAAGCCACTGTTGCCGACCAGAAATAGGTAGTTTCTAATCCTTCCGAAGTAGCTCCGAGGTTGATCATCTTGTTTTCTCTGCGTTCGTGACGTCTGTGCACTCTACGACGGGTACGTCTTCTCACTCTTCGACGCTCGCCCGGAACGTTGGTTTGTGTCAATAACGCTTCTGTATTCGATACTTGATTGAACGAAAGAGTACTTTGCGTTTCTTCTGAATCTGCTGCCGGAGCTAGAGTTGTTGCAGCTAATACTCCGGAAAGGAGGACTGTGCGAAAAAGGGTTGTTGCTTTCATTTCTATTGGTATTTCAGTTTAAGAATTAGCTTACTTGAACCTGACTTGACACGAATCAAACCACGTTCTAAACAGAAAGATAGAAAAAGTAAGAGAATGGTTGGGTGGATAGAATTTTAATGAATAATTTTTTGAATGGTCAAAAAACTAGTTATCAAACAACGCTAGAATATTCCCCTCCCCATATTTTTCGGCAATATACCCGATCAAGTTAAAGTTGTGGTCGGTATTATCCAAAATCCATGCATCGGAAGTAATCGCTATCCCGTTTTCGGAAACGAGGTCTTTGTCTGGATTATTGGTTAAAAACACTTCCCACTTGTAGTTGTTTTTGGCAGCAATTTCGGTAATGAGTTGCTTCAGTTTTCCGCTATTGGAAACCGGTTTGTCGAAGTACCAGCGAATGTTCGCTAGTTGCTCTTCCACATAAAACGCGCTAATTAGCTCAATAGCACGGGCGGTTTGCTGTACTTTTTTGTATGAACCGTGTACGCTCGATAAATCGCGATAAAAACCATCGGCACCTTTAAAAATATAAGCGCCAGACAGCAAACTTTCCAACAGAATCAATGCATTGAAACCATCGATCAATACTTCTTTGTTTTGCAATTCAGAAGCAGGCAAACTTCGGCCGGTTCTAATAGTAATTTGTTGCTCGGAAGCACTCATGCCTTGTACCGCTTTTTGTTGTCGTACGTTGAGTTTGTACCGATTTCCCACCAACACCAAGGCTGACTTGGCGGTATAACCACGGCTCATCAGATGACACAGATCTTCCACCGCATGTTTGATTGCAACGCGCATTTTTTCCGTTCCGAACAATTTGTCGTCATTCGATTCTTTGCCTCTGTTGGTTTGGATGCTCATTGGGTTTTCGGTCTGATTTCTAGCTTGTGCAATCGTGTTTAACGACGTTTTAATGCACTCGCCAACTCAAAATCGGCCGTGGCTTTGGCTGTTTCACCCAACTGTTCATAGCAGTTACCGCGCTGTTCAAGTACTTGCACTTTAATCATCTCAATCCGCGGATAACCCAGCAAGGTTGAAAAGTAGGAAATAGCCTCCGGGTAATTGTTCTCCGTTTTCGCAATAAACCCAAGATTGTAAATGGCTTCGGGATAGATTACATTCAACTCAGCCGCTTTTATGTAATTTGTTTTTGCTTCGGCGAAATTGCCCGACTTCATGTAGGCATACCCGAGGTAATAATAAGCTTTGGCGTATTGATCGTTGAGCACCAATGCCTGTTTCAATGGAGGAATGGCATTGGCATAATTATCAAAATGAAGTTGAATGAACCCCAGATTCATGTAATTGACCGCTTTCGGGTCAAGGGAAATTGCTTTTCGAATTGCCGAGAGTGCATTGGCCGAATCTTTGAGAAAACAGTAAGACAGCCCCATGTTGCAATACGCACTCTCCAATTCACCAAATTTTTTGATAATCCGTTTGTTGTCTTCCACACTTTTGGTGTAGTTCTTTAAGCGGTAATACAGAATCGATCGCTTCACATAGTATTCCAGCTTGCTACTGTCAAGCTTAATCATGCGGTTCATTTCATCGATCCGCTGTGGATAATACTTAAAATCCAGGGTATCATCCGATTCGAGGTAAAACAGCTGGGAAGATGCTCCGAAAGGTAACAGGATAAGGCAGATCAGGTAAAAAAGATTCTTCATCAAATTAAGCAGATATAGACAACAACGGTGAAGGTTTCATCAACTCAACACAGCACGAAAGATACCATAAATTCTTCTTCGTTCAAATGTGGTGCTGCTTCAGGCAAATGCCAGTTCAAAATGAACACCGGTTTCGCTGGGCTTTTTTTGGATAGTGCCGTCCAATTGATCAGCAAAACCTTCGATCAAAAAATGTCCGAAATGGTGATCGATTTCATGTCCGTTTGTATCACTAAATCCAACACCGTCATCTTGGTAGTTGAGCAAGTAATGATCATTCATCAAACGCATTGAAAGATGAATGGCTCCTTGATTACGCCCTTTAAAACCGTGTAAGATCGAATTCGTGATCAGTTCATTGATCAATAATCCGAGTGGAATCATTTTATCTACCGGCAGCTCCACCTTATCAATATCCAAGTTGAGTTTAAAATATGATGGTTCATTTACCAGCGAATTCAGACATTTGTTGAAGAGTTTCTCCCAATAATCGGCCACATTGATCAGCGCTAAATCTTTGTGCTTGTACAACGATTCGTGTATACTGGCAATGGTTTCAATGCGCGACTGTGTTTTGTTCAATACGTTATTGAAGTTGTTGCCACCCTCATCAATTTGCAGGCGAATGAGACTTGAAATGATTTGCAGGTTGTTTTTCACCCGGTGATGCATTTCCTTGAGAATAACATCTTTCTCAGTATTCAATTTCTCCAATTCTGCGGTTCGCAATTGCACTTTATTCTCAAGATCTCGTTGCAGTTGCAGCAGTTCTTCTTCTGCCTTTTTACGATTGGTGATATTGGTCGACAACACAAAAATTCCCTCCGGAATAGGCTCTATCCGCAATTCAAACCAATTTTTAGTTCTGTTATTATAGGTGAATTCATTTTCGAATTGAAGGGTTATTCGCTCTTCCATGCACTTTTTCAACTGACCGAACAGATACGTATTTTCGATGCCCGGATAACATTCCATCATGGTTTTTCCCAACAAACCTTCAACTGTACTTTGACCCTGAAGGGCAACGGTAGTGTTTACATACAGGTACCTCCAGTTATAGTCAATAACTTGAAACCCTTCAAGTAAACTGTCAAGAACACTTAAATTTAAATTCGCTTTTTTCAATGAAGTAGTGTTTAGTGCACGTAATCGCGTGACTGATTACCATTCTAATGTACAAAAAACCGACTAAAAATCAATGAATACCAACGTTTTATTGACCTGTGAATTAAACTGTTTCCGTAAGTGGATTTCCGAACGGATATAGTTGGATGGGGTGTAACGGGGGGTGAGGTGGCGAGTATTGTTTTATCATTGATAGATCAAAAGTAAAGATATGCTTCCTTCTAAAATTCAAAAGGCTTGAAAGAACTGAAATAAAAGTAGATACTAATCAAATAAGAATAATTGAAACGGATTGCTCTTGAAACAAGGCAAAATTATTAGAAAATAAAAAGTAACTTTGATCCTGCGTTAATTCGCAAAAGGCTCCGTGGCGCAACTGTATAGCGCACTGGATTTCGGCTCCAGCGGTTGGGGGTTAGAATCCCTCCGGGGTCACGAAACGTCAAAAGCCTTGTCTTTAATTGAGACAGGGCTTTTTCGTTTTCCAGAAACCCAATTGGAGAATTTATCCAAAACTGTCTGAATGTCACTTTTAATGGGGATTTCTATTGGTTCGAACTTTTCAAGCTTTTGTCAAATTAGCCGCTCAATCAAGGCATCTTTCCAAACAATCAAGCTTTTCTTAGAATCAGAGTAATCATGCTGCACACGACTAAAATTGATCGGTTCAGTTTTTAAAAAAGCATGTCTTCCTTCCGTTCGAATCATATTGAGCTGTTTATTGACAATTTTCAAAGCGTCTTCTAAAGACACAGTTGTAGAAAGATGCCAAATATAAGTAGCTTCTTCAGTGTCCAGTGTTTCCAAAATTAAATGATATTGTTCTTGCCCCTTTAATAGAAAAACAAATGCAAAGGGACTCAAAACAAATCGGATCTTCAACAACGCTCCTTCATGCAATCCTGAAAGATAGACGAGTTCACGATGGTGAAGGTATTTTCCTTTGCTTAACACCGATTCAAGTATCTCCTCTACCGATTCGTACAACAACGTGTTTGCTTCATTTACGAATTCCTGTTCAACCTCTGATTGTTTTAATAGCGGTCGCTTCCCAAAAAAGGTTTTCTCAATGAAGCGAAAACGCATACTTTCGACGAGTTCGTTATTGAATCGATCCAGATCCGGCGAGTTAGCTGACAATGCTATCACTTCCTGATCGCAAATAACGATCTGGACATGTATCGTTACCGCTTTTGATTTCAACTGCTTTTCGAAATACGGTTTTAATACTTCTAGCTCGGGTCGAATGCTCGTATTCTCTATTTCGATATCCAGTTCTTTTTTCAGTTCGGGCAACGAATACTTAAATGCCAAGCTACCATATCGAAAATCGAGTTCCCTAATTGGAATCTTCACATATTTATCAATCGTAACTTCTTTGTCACCAACCGTTTCTTTCTCCTGATCTTTCGGCTCATCAAACAACGTTACCTGCTTTGCGAGTTTATTGTAGAATGTATTTCTCTTTAAAAACATGCGGTTCAGGTAATCAATCTTTATGTCTCTGTAGTCGTAAATCATTGGTGCTATTTCAGCTCTCTGCACTCTGCCGATGTATTGGATGAGCTTTCCTTCAAAAGAGAACGGGTAAGCCAGGAATAAACACTCGATATTATGCAGATCCGTTCCTTCGCCGAAAAACTGCCCTGTTGTAATCAGCACCTGGAAATTTCCTTCTTTCAATGATTTCCATTTTATCGCTCTTATCGCTTCCGGATCGTCCCCGCTTAAAGTAACCGTTTCATAAACAGGTCTTAAATATTGATTTAGCGTATCGATGTGTTCTTTCCGTTCCGTCAGAATAACTGCCTTTCGTCCTTCGTTCAGTTCTATTGCAACATCGTCCAGCATCATTCTGTTCCTTTCCGAATCGTGCACGAGGATCTTTGACAAGATTTCAAAACGATCTGTTTTTGAATTGTACGGAACATCCAGAACGGTGTTACGGATAATGATCTCAGGATTTTTACGTGCTGCTATTTCTGTCGGTTGAATCTCAGAAATGACTTCTCCCAAATGGATAAAGATCAGCTTTCCATCGTTGTATTTTCGAAACGGTGTAGCAGTAAGCCCATAGAGGTAATAAGACTCCATTCTACCAAGTGTTTCTCGAAATATCCTTGCTGGAATATGGTGACATTCGTCGACGATAATGATACCAAATGCTTTGATCAGGTCTGTATCCAAAACTGCTTTGGCAAGACTTTGAATCGTCGCAATAGTTATTTGTTTTCCAAGGCTCACCTTCCCTCCGGTAATTTTCCCGATCTCTCTTCGAGGTATTCCAAGGAATGCTTCGATTCTATCGGTCCATTGCTCCAAAAGTTGCTTGCGATGAACTACGATCAATGCCGGCTGCTGTTTCTCTGCAACGATTCTCAATCCAATGACCGTTTTCCCGGATCCGGGAGGTGCCACGATCACACCTACATTCTTTTTGGAAGCAGCTAACACAGCAGCTTCCTGGTAATCTTTCAACTGCGCGTTAAATGTATATTGAATCGATTCATGCAGTTTTCTCTGGTCGTTAAATGTGTACTCAATATTTTTTTCTTTGCAGAAACGAAACAGCTTACCAGTAAAACCCTTCGGAATGGAAATCTCACTCACATTGTCTTCTATAAACCGGAAATAGCGCTCAGTTCCGAATGTGCTTTTTCCGCTATTCTTTTTGATGAGGAACTCGGTATTCAGGAAGTTCAGCTCTTCTTTCAGGAATTGAATCAGCGTTGATGGCACTGCGCTCTTATTCAGCCGGAGCGAATTATTCAGGATTATTGTCAATTCCGCTGACTTGGTAGCGTTAATTTCTTCTTTCGACAAGTCTGCTAGCATCTGATCCAGCTTTGCAATAGCTATTCGTTTGATCGTTTGCAGAAATGACCATTGATCGACGTAAGCAACACCTGTTTCCGGATCGATAAAACAACTGTTTCCATGCGCAACTGCTTTTCCATAAAAAGGCAGAGCAATCAGGTTTCCTAATCCTTTCCCGGAAAGGTGATCCTGGTTTGGGAAGAGCCTGTCGAAGCTGGTATTTTTGTCGAACACGGAAACCACTCCACATCGTTCCAGAATAATAGATAGCAGCTTTCTGCTTTTGTAAGCCGGGTAAGGATTTTCAAAAAATATCCAGATGTGACATCCGTTGCCCGATCGCGAACGTTCTGCATAGGCAGGAACTCCAAGCTTGTTAAAGAATTGAATGACTTTTTTCGAATCATTTAACCAATCATTTTTATCGAAATCAGCAGCAATAAACCAGGATGAATTGTCAGGAAGCAATGGATACATTCCAATTAGCTGCTGCCCTTCGAAATGTTTTACAAATTGTTCATCAGTGAGCTTCTGATAAGATTTATCCTGGAAATTCTGGAAGGTCCCGCCATTCATCTGATGCTTCCGATAAGCGTAAGGGTCAAAATAAACAGCAGGCATAAACCCTTTCTTACCCGATTTTTCCCAGTAAACGGCAAAGACATCCTCCCTCCCTTTAAAGAATGAGCGAAACAGTGCTATTTTCTCCTGAAGACTTTCCACGTTTGACGTTTCAAATTCTGAAAGCCCCAGCCATCAGTTGCTGCTCTCCTCTGGAGATTCCAATTTTCGTCGCGATCTTCTTCCAATCACTAACAGCAGTTTTTACTTCGAGCAGGATCCGATTCATTTCCTTTTCATTCAATCGAAAGTACTCACCTACACTCCGTGCCAGATCGAAATCGAGTGCATTATTCTCCATATCGATTGTTAAGCTCAATCCATCCTTATCGATCGATGGGTTGATATCGAACGCAGGAGAAAGTCGCCAACCCTTTGGGGTAAGCAAAAAACCATGGTTGCGCAAATGGTCATCTGTGTTAGAAATCGCAATGTTAAAAACGATTCTCCGCCAAAGCTGGCGCAAATCTTCTTCGATACCCGAGCCGGAAAACTGGATGAATTCAACAATATCAAGATAACTCGGGGATTCGTCCCTGATCAACTCTTCATTTTTCCCTGTCATGGTCATCGCCGAAGCAAAATGAATACGTTCGGACTTGATTCTGTCAAATCGTTGGGTAAAAAAGGTGCGATAAACTCCTGTTACCTGCTCTAGTTTACATGTCGACATGGTTATGCCTGCCTCAATTGCTAGGCAATAAGCAAGGTATTCCCAGGCAGCTTTATCTATTGTGTCGTTCTTTGATGGGAACTTGGCAATCCAGAGATTGTTTTCCTCATCGAGGATATTTGCTTTAGGCCTTGCTCCACCCAATGACGAACCGGGAGCCATCAGAAGCTCCAGCCATTTGAGCGCCTCTTTTGAATCTTCATGCGACTCAACCATTGATGCTCCATACTGCAATTCTCTGATGGATGCCCATGGTGGTGTAGGATGCAACGGATCATTATCCAGGAAAGGGCCGTTTGGATCTAGTTTAAATCGTAGGGCTCCCATGCGGCTTGCATCGTGAACTCCCGATAAAAAATCGATATCGTAAAGCGTTCGGGCAGGTCGTTTTTCTTCTAACGCCCGTTGTGCTTCTCTTCTTTTCATCAGCGTACGACCCCAGGTATCCGGCATGGAATCCGAGAACATGCCAAAATTCTCTTTCCCGTTTGGGTAATGAATTCCAGAATACCCGAGAATATCCGGGTCCAATATTAACTGTTTATGAGAAGTAATCCATTTCTGATCGTATGAAAAGCTAAACGACTTTCTGCCTTTTGCTTGCTGTGCCGAGAGTATTCCAATACATTCAGGAGCAGACATACCTGTCCAATCTGCATAAACACCTATTTCCGTTTTCGCTGTCATACCTATTATTTATTGATCAGTTCCAAGTCCTGTAATCTTCGACCTAATTCATCATTTCCAGCGAGCTTTAAGAAATCGTCCTGAAGACCCAGGACTCTCAACACATTAAAATAAGTACCCATCGAAACAGAAGGGCTTCCCTTTTCAACCTGATAAAGTGTTGAGCGATTGATTCCTGCACGCTCCGAAACTTCTGTTGCAGTCAGCTTTCTACGCTTTCGGGCCAACTTGATGTTTTCTCCCATTTGCTCCAGAATACGCTGGAATTTTGGTAGGATGACACTTTTCTTTGTATTCATAGTGTTGATTATTCTATACAATTATATAACTATTGTTGATAATAAGCAACATTAATTCTCTTACAACTGGATCAGAGCTTTTAAATCTCCTATCAAATAGTTCGAAACATCACTCATCAGGGTGACTAGTCCTGAAATAGCGATACAAAAAATACATCGTTATGAAAAGGGAAGGAAGTTTCGTTTATGAGAAACGAACCCAAAAGGATTATTCAATGTCTTGACTAGTCCTAAATAACCGATACAGTTTTTAGGACTAGTCATTTTCGTTTCGCTACCGCTATAGCTTTAGCGAACGCGGTCTGTTTCTCATTCTCAATTGATTTTGATGCTTTTCTTTTTCAGAGCGAAAGTAGAGAGTGAGAGTGATAAGAGAACCCGGATCACGTCCAATTTCTGGGGACTAGGCAGTTTATATGTCGCGCGCCTGCGATTTTCTTTAACCGTGAAACAATCCCCACATTTTTCCTACCTTAAACCAAATTACACTCAATGATTTGCAAACAATTACTTGGTTTTCTCCTGCTAGCAGTAGCGCTATCAGCCTGTAACTCCGGAAATCCGAAAAAAGTGAAAACAAAGGCTATACCTGAAGCTCAGAAACAGGAAACTGTTCATTCAGAAAAGAAGCCTGATGGATCAGAAGATTTGAAGGATACAACGAATACCGAAAACGTATTTCGACGTTACGATGCCGTTAAAAAAATCCTGAAAAAATGGAATCAGGCAATTAGCGAGCACCGTTCGGCAGATCTTGAAAATCTGTATGCAGATGAAGTGATTTATTATGCGAAGAATAGCAATAGGCAGGCAATTCTGACCCAAAAATCCGACTGGTTAAAAAAACACACTTCTTACAAACAGGAATTGGGCTATACGGATGTTTATCATGATGAACAAGATGTTGAGCTAGTAGAATTTGTGGCCCAATTTACCAAGATATGCATCGAAAACAAGAAGAAAACGGAGGTCGAATCCTATTTGTATTTCCGAAAATTCGGGAAGGAGTGGAAAATAGTTCGGGAAACAGATGCACCTACAGAGGTGAACGTGGCGCGAAAGAAACCGGTGCTGGATCTTCCGGAAGGGCATTACAATTATTACGCCGGGCAATGGTCAGATGCGCGCGATGTTCCGGGGTTTGGACATGATTATGTGCCTTACAGTGTGGACCTGAATTTTACAATCGGAGCCGATGGAATTACCGGAGCTTATGATTATTACAGTGGTACCGCCAGAGGTCATAGTTTTTATTTGATTAAAAGCGGGAAGGTAGAGAATGGAATTTTGGAGTTAGAGGTAATCTATTCTAAGTTTGATGATCCTATGTTCGCAGACCCTGATGAAGTCGCAGCATATTTAGCAGCAGAAACAGAAACGAATACATTGTGCTTCAAGATCATTGAAAATAAACAGCTGTTTTTACTTTCAAAGGATGGGGCTTTTTATTCCCGTGTTTTGAGACGAATCTAGTAGGAACCCTCGTTAAGCAACAACGTTTTCTTAGTTTCGGTTCTTACTTTACCTCATTCTCTTCGCCATGGTGGATTTCTCATTCTGTCCAGCTCTTTCTTTTTCAGATGAACTCTTTTACTCAATGCTACTTCAGAACGAGAATCAAGACTGTTAAGTTTAACTCGTATTATCGAATGGACTAAGGAGATAATGCACTATTTCACCTAAATTTGCCCTTCACCGGCGATTATTTTCAATATTTTCGTCACTCCGACGTTTAGGAGACAATAAAAAACAATTCATGCGCATTTTTTTCACCCTTTTCAGTGCTTTCATTCTTGCAGTTTCGGCAAATGCCCAAATCGGTATGGGACAATGGCGCATGCACGTGCCCGCCTCTCAAGCCATTGATGTGGCCGTTGGGAACGGATACGTAATGACCGCTCTTACCAGTGGTGTACTGGAATACGATATCGCTGCGGCTGAAAACCGAGTGCTCAATAACCTCAATGCACTTTCCGATATTCAAGTAACATGCATAGAATACGAACCGCAATCGGCTTCGTTTTTTGTGGGTTATGAAAACGGAAACCTCGATCAAATTACGCCCAATGGTGTGATCAATATTCCGGCCATTAAATTGTCGCAGGTTACCGGAAACAAACGCATCAACAAAATCGTTACCGCCAACGGATTGGCGTATGTGGCTACCGGTTTTTCGCTTGTGGTGATCAATCCTTCCAAAAACGAAGTAAAAGATACCTACTACCCAACCAACGGAACCGAAGGAATCAATGATGTGACCTTTCTCAATGATTCCATTTATGTGTTGTCTGATAAAAACCTGTACCGCGGTTTGCTAACCAATGCTTTTTTGGCCGATCCAATGCAATGGACCTTAGATGCACGCGTGCCTGTGCCGGTAAATGCACATTATGGTGAATTGGCATTACAGCAAAACGAAATCCATATTTCCTATCACTCAGACGCTTTCGGAAGCGATTCTATTTTCAGATTAATCCCGGCAGGACTCGACATGGTGATCGGTGCTGCGTTTAACATGGAAATAGAAGGTTTTCAAGTAGAAGACGATTTGTTTTATGTCTATTACAGTGACCAAATGGTGGCTTTTAATGAAGACCTAACAGTGAATTATGGGGTGCAATTTTACAATAGTACCAGCGCTACTCCAGCACGCGTTCGAAGAGTTGGTGGTGTGACATGGGTGGCCGATAAAAAATTAGGATTGGTGCGTTACATTGCCATCAATAATTACTCCTACATTCAACAGGAAGGTCCACCCAAAAATCAGTTCTTCTCGGTCAACAGCCAAAAGGGCAAAATGGTGGTAACAGCCGGGACCGTACGTCGAGTGGAACAAGCCTATAACCAACCGAATGTGTATACGTTCGATGACGAAACGTGGAAGTTATACGACAATGAATCGCAGGCCGCTTGGCAAGGTATTCCTATTTGGGATATCGGTTCTGCAGCCATTAATCCAACAGACGAAAACAACATGGCGTTTGCCGGTTACAGTCAAGAACCGCTGAGCATTGTGCAAGACGGTTTGGTGACCAATGTTTATTCACCAACTAATTCATTGCTCGAGTTAAGCTCTTTGGGAAATGGAAACACCTGTATTTCTGCGGTTGAATACGACGAAAACGGTAATCTCTGGATGCTTAACGGTTATAGTTTGCAACCGCTCAAAGTGCGTTTAAGTGATGGAACTTGGAAAGGTTTTGAAACCGGAACCGATTCTAAAAATGTGTTCACCGGTAAATTAGCCATCGATTACAACGGCAACAAATGGTTCGGAATCTATGGAACCGGTTTGGTGGGTTACGATGATAACGGAACACCTGAAACACCCGGCGACGATTCCTACAAAACACTTACAACGGGTGAAGGTCTGGGAAATCTTCCGTCGGAAAACGTAACGGCGATTGCGGTAGATTTCGACAATGAAATTTGGATTGGAACCGAAGCTGGATTTGGAGTATTGTACAATAGCGATGGTATTTTCTCAGGTTCCAATGGCTACGATGCTTCGCGCATTCTCATTACCTACGAAGGAAACGTTGAGTATTTGCTCGGAAGCACTTCCATTACCGACATCGAAATAGACGGTGGAAACCGCAAATGGATTGCCACAGCTAGCAACGGAATCTTTATGCTTTCAGCCGACGGACAATCTGTATTGGCAGAATACACGAAAGAAAACTCCCCGCTCATTTCCAATAATATCATGGACATGGAGTTTAACCAAGTCAGCGGCGAATTGTTTATTATCACCGATTTGGGAATGGTTTCGCTGCGCGTAGATGCCAGCTTTGAGGACGAAACCTACGAATCAGCAACCGTGTTTCCAAATCCGGTAAAACCCGATTATTTCGGACCTGTAACCATTCAGGGCATTCGTTATGATTCGGATGTTAAAATCACGGATGTAGCCGGAAACTTGGTTTACAAAACCACCTCTAACGGCGGAACTGCTACCTGGAACGGAAAAACCATCAATGGTGAAGACGTAGCTTCGGGTGTGTATTTGATCTGGACGGCTACCAATACCGGTAAAAGCAAAAAAGTAGGAAAAGTAACCGTGATCCGTTGATATGAAAACGGTAGAAGAGGGCATCCTCATTCATCGTGCACCGTATTCCGAAACCAGTTTACTGATCACCATCCTTTGCAAAACGCAGGGATTGGTTACGTTTCTGTTTCAAGGCGGCAAAAAAAAACACGGAAATATCCTCTATCCGATGGCGCAGATCGAGTTTACCTACTATAAACGATCGGATAGTTCACTCGGTAAAATATCGGAAGTAAACCTCACTTCTGTTGCCAAAAGCATTCCCTTTGATCCTGTAAAATCAAGCATTGCATTTTTCATGGCCGAACTGATCCAACAAGTGGTTAAGTCGGGTCATGCCGAAAATCAGTTATTTCATCTTTTGCAGAAAGAAGTAGAGTGGCTGGATCTATCAGATGAACTCACCAATTATCCTTTGTGGTTATTGGCGGTGGTGTGTATCGAATGCGGTATTGCTCCGGCGGTAGAAGCCGAACATCCTACGGTGTTGGATTTGATAGGCGGAAAGCTGTCAACCGTTCGTCCCAATCATGTGCAGTACTTGGAAGGAGAATGGGTGCATTGGTTCGAAACCATGCTGCAGGAAGATCGGGTGTTGTTTTTATCGCAAACCATTTCAAAACAAGACAGACTACAGTGTTTTGATGCGTGGTTGCAGTATTACCGTTCGCATTTACAAGGAATTCGCGCGTTTAAGTCGGTGGATATTATCAGGGAAATTTTTTAACGATGCTTGATTTTTGATGTTGAATGGATGTTTCTGGCAGAAGTTCAGATTTCGGAAACCCTTACTAGAATTGAAAATTGAAAAGGTAAAATTGAAAAGAGGACTCTCTAATAGGAGCTCAGTTTTCAGGAAACAGACTTGAATTACCAATTGTGCTTTGAGAAATTCTAAAGGGGAGGGTAAAATGATGATGAATGGTAGGTATAACCGTCCTTTTCAATTTTCAATTTTACATTTTGAACTTGTGAAGTCAAGCCCTATTCAACATTAAGCATTCAACATTCAACATTCGGTATTACCCACCTGGGTTAAACTGCATCGATTTGTTTTCTGTTTTAATGACTTGCTGTCCGAATTCAAAATCTTTCTCTACGGCTACTTTTCCTTTTTTGTCGTAGATTTTCATTTTACCGTGTTTTAATCCGTCTTTGTAATCTACTTCAGAGATCAGGTTACCGCGACGGTCATACTCGCGCATGGTGCCTTCCAGTTTTCCGTTTTTGTATTCGGTAGTCACCGCAGGAATGCGCCCACCAGGGTAATAATCAGTCCAAGTTCCGTGCTTTTCGCCTTCTTTGTAATCGCCCTCTTCAATTTTCTTGAAGTCTTTGTCGGAATAAGAAACCCAATGACCGTCTTTCACGCTTTCGTAAATCACGTGATCTTCGGTTGGTCCGTAATTGATCTTCGGTTTTTTCTTGATCACTTTGTAACTGCCTACATCTTTCGGTTTACCGTTCTCGAAATAATCAACCCATTCACCGGTTTTAAATCCGTCTTTGTATTGTCCTGTCAGTTTCGGTTTCCCATTCGGGTAGTACGATTTCCAGTCACCTTCCAAAATTCCGTCAGCAAAAGTGGCTTCGTTTTTCAGCTTACCGGTTTCCCAGTAATTTTTCCACAAACCGTCTTCTTTTCCATTTTTGTAATCACCGGTCATGAGCAGGGTGCCGTCTTCGTACCACGTTTCCCATTTCCCGTTTTTTTGATCGTTTTGAAAGGTTCCTTTCTTGAATTGTGTGCCGTCTTTGTAGAGGTAAGTCCACAAGCCCGATTTTTGGTCGTCTTTGTATTCGGCGTAATACGAAACTTCTCCCGTAGGATACCAATACGTCCATTTTCCGTTCTGCTTATCGTTTTTAAACGACCCTTGCATGTCTTTTGTTCCCTTGTTGGTATACCACGTCCAGAGGCCGGTTTTTTTGCCGTCTTCGTATTGTCCTTCCACGTTTACCGTATCGTTGTCGAAGTAATACTTGTAAGGTCCGTTGAGCAAGCCTTTTTCGTAAGTGGAAGTTTTTTCCAAATCGCCGGTGTAGTACCAAAACGACCACAAACTATCTTTCAACCCTTCTTCAAAAGAACCTGAAATCATAGTATAACCATAGATGCTATATTCTTCGAACGGACCGTTTTTGAGGCCGTTTTTGTAGTTGTACCATTCTTTTACGGCACCGGTAGTGAAGTACGTGGCCAATTCGCCGTTTCCGTCAATCACCGTTTGTGTGTGTAAACTATCCGGCAACCAAAATGCGCGCACGTAGTTAATGGTATCCACCACTTCTTCCAACAACTTTTGTTTACCGTTTTGGTAATAATACGTCCAAGTGCCGCTTGGTTTGTTGCGGAAATAAGAACCTTCTAAACTGATGTTTCCGTTTTCGTACCATTCGCGGTAAATACTGTCTTGCTCATCGAGTTTAAAATAACCTTCCTGACGCGATTTCCCGCTGGAATAGTAAGCTTTTACAGCACCGTGCAATTGACCTTTGTAATAATTCCGTTCTTCGATGATGAGTCCGGCTTTATCAAAATAGACCCATTTTCCGTGTTTAAAGGTGGTTTCGCCAAGAAAATCTTTGTAATACGATCCGGTAGATTCTGGGTGAATCCGATCAAAATCATAGTACATGGTTGCTTTTTTCGTGAGATTTTCCTTCACAACCAATTGGGAAAATGCCCCGAATGGAACAAACAACAATACGAAAACAATCAGTTTCATGGAAAAAAGGAATTTACAATTATAAGCTGTTACCGCGCTCAAAGTTACATCACTTTTATGACTCCCTTGATGAAAAGCACAATTCCGGAGATTAGAATGATCAATCCGGTGAGGCGGTTGAGCGCCGTGAGTACACGATCGGTGATAAACGGACGCAATTTTTTGGCGCCCATAATTTTTAGCAAATCGATGCTGAAAAAAGTAGCCAATAAGATGATAATGTAAATCAAGGTATGCTCGCTACCGCCACCGTCAGTGTTTTTCGAGCCCCAAGCAATAACTCCCACCCAATAGAAAATCACGGCAGGATTGGCAAAATTGAGTAAAAACCCTTTTAAACCGAGTTTTACATAGTCTTTTGTCTGGGCAATGCTGTCAGGATCTTCGCCGGTTGAACTACTTGGTTTTTTCAACAGTGTTACCGACCCAAAAACGATAAAAATGATGCCGCCAAACAACTTGATGAGGTCGGAATTTTTGCCGGTAGTCAAATCTGCCACTTCAGCATAAAATATGTAGGCTAGTGAAATGTAGATAATGTCACTAATAAAAACCCCGCAATCGAACGCCAAAGCAGCCCTCACACCTTTTCGAATACTGGTTTCGAGTAGGAGAAAGAATACCGGACCTATCATAATGCTTAAGATAAAGCCGGTAAGGATTGCTTTAATAACGAGATCGAACAATACTATAGATTTTTGAGCTATCCACAAAAATAATGATTTGATCGACTTTTGACCCTTTTTTTGCCAAAGGTGAAGGTTATTATAACAGATTGCTGTTTTTTTCGGCAGTATAACTGCTCATATCAACGGAAGTGATTACATTTGCATGTCGCACCGCAGAATGTTGAGAGCATTGGTTGACACTTATAGGAAAAACGGGACAGCATGAAAACGGGCATTGCCAACAAAAAGTTAGAAACGATTATCGCGAAAGTCGAAACCGAAGGTGTTTTGTACAAAGGAATCATTGACGATTTAAAAGAATTGCGCGAGCAAGCCTTGAAGGAACAAGATCCTTTGGTGGTGAAAGTGTTGCGTTTGTCATATGAGTACCTTCAAGATCGTGAGGCATTTGACGTTCAAGCTCAATACGAAGAAGACGAGGAAGGCAATGAGTACCCGTTGGAAATTGAAGATCAAGAAAACTTGTTGTATTTGTTGAACTTGCTGAAAAGCGCCGATCACAAAATCAACCGTGAGGAAATCAAAGATTACCGCACTTCATTGAAACAAGAATTGTACTAAGGAGTTTCCTTATCAAGTTATAGAAACCGATTTGTCTTAGGCAGATCGGTTTTTTTATTTCTAAAGAGATTCAATAAACCCGAAACCAAATTGTTCAAGGTTCTGAATGTCGGTAAAGATGATAATACAATCGGCCGCTTTGATATCAGCTGCTACTTGTTGTCGGGTGAATTTTTCTCCTTGCGGATTGGCTGCCGAAAAGCGCGTGTTGTAATAATAATAAAACGGTGTTTCAGGGTCCAAAACCTGTGCATGTAATGGAGTCCAAGCAATTACGTGAAAATAACTATCGCTAATTACAATAGGTCGCAATCGTTGCTTGGCTTGTTCAGGTGCCGGAAAATGAATGAGTTTTAACCCTTTTTCAGTTGGCGGATACAAGAGATTGCAGAGGTTAATGCCGTCAACATCTTCCGGATAAATTTTATCGCTTGGTTCGATGTCCATTTTCACCCGTTGATAGTCGGTTTCTTGATCATTGTTAAAGCGTTTGATTAATGAGTCGAGCGCAAGTGCCCCTCCATACAAGGTCCAATGCACACCGCCTTTCGCCATGGTAGGAATGCCACCTTTTTGTTTGCGTTTCAAGTACCAAGCATCAGTATCCAAAACTTCAATTCCGGCTTTTACCAATGCTTCTTTGTAGCGCTTGTAATTGGTGTTGTTTGCGTCAGTTTTGTTCCAAGATGGCAATTCATCGCGATAATAATGCAACTTCGAAGGCGTAATCACCACATACAATCGTTTTCCTTGTTTCAGCCATTGGCGGTTTAAGGAAGCTAATTGTTGCGTTTGTCGCTGTATTTTTTCCATTCCTACAAACGCATTTTCTTCATTGAAACTAGCGAACGGAAACCGGTAAAAAATGCCGTTGAATTCATAAATGTCTTGCGCGTTGAGTTTGTCGAACAACGAAAATTCGAGCTGGTTACGTAAGCGCACACATGCGGGGTGTAATGCAGAAGAATCGCTCGCGTAGTTTTCAAGTTGCTGTTGCAAATCACCGTTCCACCATGAATGACTGATTTGGGTTGAATCTGCCGGAATAGTTCCGCTCAACGGTCGCACATACACCAATCGCGTGATTTGTTGAATCAGTGGAAACAAAAGTCCAAGAACCACAACAACAGCCAGATATGTAGAGCGCTTGGTTTTCATCAGAAATTAAAATAAATGAACGGACTGTAACTGCCGGCAATGATGTAAGCAAAACAGCACACATACAAGAAGCTCATCCACCCGAAACGAATGAACTGCATCGTTGCTATTTCGGTGGTTCTCCACCAAAGTGAGAGACGATTAGCCGCTTTCAAGTTTTCGAGTACAATTAAGGCGATACAACTGCTGAGTAGAATGACGAAATAGGTGAAATCGCGTACTACCGGAAGATCTTCAAAATGGAAACTCCACATGGTTTGAAAGGCATGAAGGGCATCTGAGAGTGAGTTTTCATGAAAAAGCACCCAGCCGTTGGTTACAACGAAGAATGTCCAGAAAACAGCTAAAACCGATGTTTTTGCGAGTAGTTTACCTAAGAACAAGCGTTCGATTACCAACCAGCATCCGTGAAACAAACCCCAAACGATAAAATTCCATGCGGCGCCGTGCCATAATCCACTTAGCAGAAACACGATTACCAAATTGATGTAAGTGCGCCGAACACCTCGTTGATTGCCACCAAGAGGAATATAGAGGTAATGTTTCATAAAATACCCCAAACTTTTATGCCAGCGTTGCCAAAATTCGGTGATACTTCGTGCAGAGTAGGGTTTATCAAAGTTTTCCGGGAAATGAAAGCCAAACACTTTCCCCAAACCAATAGCCATATCCGAATAACCTGAAAAATCAAAGTAGATGTGAAAGGCGTAAGTAATTGCTTCCAACCACGCCAATGTCGCGGAATCGTGTAAGGCTTGTTGGGTGTTGATGGTTTCTAACAGTAAAATGAGTCCGTTTGACAAGAGTACTTTTTTTGCTAACCCAATGGTAAACCGGTACATACCCGCGATTAGCTGATCAGCATTGAACAAGCGCGATTTGAGTTCTGCTGCAATGCTTTGGTAGTTGACAATTGGTCCGGCAATTTGATGCGGAAATAAAAACAAGTACAATGAAAATGTTTCAATGTTGTTCAACGCGTTGAATTTCCTTCGGTAAACATCTACTCCGTAAGTAATGGCATGAAAAGCGTAGAACGAAATTCCGAGCGGAAGTTTGATTTTTTGCGGAATGTCTAACAAATGAAATCCACCAACTTGTTGTAAATTGTCTATTACAAAGTACCCGTATTTGAATACGCCTAAAAAGCCGAGATTAAGAATGATGAAAGCAATCAACCAGCTTTTTCGATGAACTGCAGCGTCCATTTTTCGCACAACCCAAAAATTGAGAAGCGTGAGTGCCAATAACAGGAATACAAACAGCGGTTCACCCCATACTAGCTAAGAGTAATAAGCTATTTCGGAGAGAATGCGGAACGAGCCAATAGGCTACGAGCAGTAATGGTAAAAAATAAACAAGAAAAAAACCGCTGGCAAAAAGCACCGATTAATTGAAAAAGCGGTATTTGAAAATGCAGAAAATGGCTCTGAAACCGTCTTTCCATCCAATTTTCTTTCCTTCTTCGTAAGTTCTTCCGTAGTACGAAATACCTACTTCATAAATACGTATGGGTTTCATGCGTGCAAGCTTGGCGGTAATCTCGGGTTCAATTCCGAAACGACGTTCCTTGATGTTGATTTTCTTGGCGATATCCGAACGAATGAGCTTGTAACATGTTTCCATGTCTGAGAGGTTGAGGTTGGTCATCATGTTCGACAAACGCGTTAGGAACTTATTCCCGATCGAATGCCAGTAAAACAAGATACGATGCGGGTGGTGTCCCATAAAACGCGAACCGTAAACCACATCTGCATTGTCTACAAATACCGGTTTGAGCAATAGGTTGTATTCTTCCGGATCGTATTCCAAATCGGCATCCTGCACAATGAGGTAATCACCTGTACATTCTTTAATAGCGCGATTGATGGCAGCACCTTTACCCATGTTGACTTCCTGCGAAAAGAAACGGATGTTCATTTCCGGATGAGCTGCCATGAATTCTTCCACTTTTTCTACGGTGTTGTCTTTCGAGCAATCGTTGACGATGACAATTTCTTTTTCAATACCGTTTGGTAATTCAACAGCATTGACTTTGTTGAGAATAAGGTGAATGGTAGGCCCCTCATTGTAAGCGGGAATCAATATGGAGAGTTTACTAATCATGTTCCGTTTTATTGAACTTTGGTTGCCTGTTTTACGTTTGGCTATTCGGGCACCAAAGATGCAGATTTTAATTTGTTTAGCGTATATTTTACTTGGTTATTCGCGGTGCAATGCGATAGATGACTACTTCAACAGTTTCACCCGTATACACTTCATAGGGTTTGGTGGCTTTAAATGTTTTTACGCGAATCAGTTTGTTTTCCAAAGCCTCCATCGTTTCTTGATTCAAACCGTGTTCAACCGGTCCGAATTGCGGATCACGTACCACAATTGTTCCAACTGGCAACTGATCAATCATTTCCGGATTGTTGTTGAAGCACGATTGATTGAGTCGCGAAGGATTGTCTTTGATTCCAATGTTCAAGCGCCAAGCAATGAGCGGATGGTAGTAGTAGATCGTTTTATCCGGGTATTTTTCTCCGATATAATCCGCCGATTGCAGCAGTATTTCTTCAAATGCGTTGGCATGAAGCGGATAAGGCAATTCACGGATTTCTTTTACAAACAACGCACTGATGAAGATTCCTCCCACCAAATGCGGTATGGTGTTGAGTTCTTTGGTTACAAAATGACAGCCAATAAGAATAAACACCATAGCAACAGGTAAACCCAAGGTTGCAATGCGAGTCAATCCGGCGGAACCGCGCATGCCATAAGCCCAAAAAATGCTGTGGATCACAATGATTCCCAACCAAATTCCCATTCCGAAGAAAAAGATCCAGCCAAAATTTGGAATCATCTTGCGCTTAAAAGCAACCAATGATCCAAATAAACCTATTGGGAGCAAACACATGGAGATGAGTCCGAAGTGGTTTTTCCAGGTGTCGAGGTAATGAAACCAAGGTCCGTTGCCGTAAATGCTATCTTCCGGATACGGGTTGTTTTCAAAGTACCACCAAAACGAGCCGATCAAGCCCCAGCCGATGATTCCGTAGATTAAAAAGCCGGTAAGCAGGAACGGAATGCTTTTCCATTGCCAAACGATGGCCAACAAAAACAGTGCAGCAATAACCACCAACATGCCTTCACTGCGCGCAAAAGGAGCCAATGAAACTACCAGTGCAAAAAGCGTCCATCGTTGCAAAAATGCCAACAAAACGGCAGTTACGAGTAGTAAACCGAATAGCGTTTCTGTCATGCCAGCTAGCAAACAATTCACATAATCAGGAATGCAAATAAGCAACAGCGGAAAGAAAAAATAGTACGCTTTGGCTACGCTCAAGTGCTTAAACAAACGAAAAGCTGCCAAACAGGTGAGAGCAAACACTAAGATATTAAACCCAATGTGCCACTTGAAACTGATTTGAGCAAAACCGGAAGAAAGTAAGGTAAAAAGAGGTTTTCCCCAATGGTCGAGAAAAAACGTGGGTTGACTCCAAGAAGCTTTGGCAATGGAATAATGCACAATGCCATCTCCGACATCCAAGGGCAATTGATTCAATAGATTCATGGCGATCAAGTAAACCAATGCACCTATTAAACTGGCATATTTAAAAGCTACGGAAGCTGTTGTTTTTATCATAAGTTGTAGTACGACTTAGCCTATAACGCAAAAATGCAGTTACAATTGCATTTCGGGTACAACATCCGGAACTACTAGGTCTCCTTCGGTTTTGGAAATGATTTCTTCCACGCTTACACCCGGCGCACGTTCAATGAGGTGAAATTTGTTGTCTTTGATTTCCAATACAGCCAATTCGGTCACCACTTTTTTCACGCAACCAACGCCCGTAAGCGGAAGTGTACATGCTTTTAAGATTTTCGATTCGCCTGCTTTGTTGGAATGCATCATAGCTACGATAATGTTTTCTGCAGAAGCCACCAAATCCATGGCGCCACCCATTCCTTTCACCATTTTACCCGGAATTTTCCAGTTGGCGATATCTCCGTTTTGTGAAACTTCCATTGCTCCCAATACGGTAAGTTGCACGTGTTGACCGCGAATCATGGCAAATGACATAGCAGAATCAAAGAAAGCAGCTCCTTTGCGGGCCGTAATGGTTTGTTTTCCGGCATTGATGAGGTCGGCATCTTCGTCGCCTTCAAACGGAAACGGTCCCATGCCCAAAATACCGTTTTCCGATTGGAATTCCACTTCAATTCCCTCAGGAATAAAATTGGCTACCAACGTTGGTATTCCAATTCCAAGGTTAACATACCATCCGTCTCTCAATTCTTGAGCAATGCGTTTCGCGATTCCGTTTTTATCGAGTGCCATAGTTATTGTTTATTTTTTCATTGTAATAGAACATGATCGGTTTGTAACGAACCGTCTTTCAGGATTCCAAATATACACTTTCAATTCCGTTTCCGATGCTGTTATTGGGGTTCGGGTATAAGGAAATTGATAGTGAAAACGCTGTTTTTTTTCACCCAGGTACCACCGGAAGTTAAATGCATCCAGCGAAAGAGTTTGTCCGCTGCTATCTGTTGTGGCGATCACCAATTGCAAATCGCGGTAACAACTGTCGATGGTGATATTTCCCGAAATGTCGAGTGTAAAAGGTCTTTCCATCCATTGATCGGCAGGTTGTAAGCGCAGCAAATCAATGAATTCGTCATTTCCTCGATAGGACGCGCTATTTTTTGCAAGAACAGGCGAGATTGATCGATTGCTTTTCCGGTATGCAATAACTCCGTTATCCGGATCAACGGCAATTGTTACGTAGTGCTGTTTAAAATCGGTGGTTAATGGAAACACGGTATTGCTGATAATGACATCGTAATTGCCTTCAAAGGTGCGTTTTCCAACGGCAAAGTGAGGTTGTGATTGATACGTGCGTTCAAAATGTGCCCAATTGAGTTGCTGAATAGGATCAACACACAAACGATCTTCTGAAAGCAGGTTCTGCCGAACTTTGTTGTAAAACACCAAACTCATGCGTTGGTCAGGTGTAAAAACAGAGGTGCGTAAGTTGAGTTGCCACAGAAAACTGATCGGAAAAAAGAGTAAACCTACTAAAAGCCATTTCAGTTGGTGAAATTGACCGATTACCGCTCCGATTGTGAGTAAACTCAACGGAATGAAATACATGGCAGCGCGATCTTCGGGGTAATTGATGTGCATTACTTTCGCCAAGTATAAAATGCTCACCACATTTCCGATCAACAGGTAACTTCCCCAAGCTTCGGGGCGTTTTAAAAACGGTTTGAACCGGTGTCTACGCAACAAGATGAACGCAAGTAACCCTATGATCACTGCAACGATTCCCAGTACCCATTTCAACCAATCGGCGTCGTAGAAAAGCACATAACGACACAATGTTTTTGCTGTAACGGGCCAAAAACCGTCTAGACTACCATAATACAACGCTCCGACATCGCGCAGTTCGAAACTGAAACCGAAAAGTGGTTGCAGACTCACGATAAAAAGTGCCAACGTTGCTACTAGCCAGGCAATTTTTCGAACATTGAGTGTTTTTAGATGAATCAGTACAACAACGATCACATAACTCATTACCAAAACCGCACTTACCAGAAATGTAAGATTGGCACTTACAGATAGAAGCAAACAAGTAACTATCGCAAGTATTAAACCGTATTTAGCGGTGATTAGCCAGCGCTGCAGAAAGTAAAGTGCGCAACAGAAGAAACATAAAGCCAAGCCGTAGCCGCGGGTGTAGGAAAAATAATCAAACACAAACGGAATGCAAACAATGGCAAGGGTTACAACCCAGCGTTGCCAATTGGAAACGAAGGTGAACGTCAGTTTCCAAATCACCCAAAAATACAAACCTGCACTTAATGCAGTGGGTAAACGAAATAGGAAATAGTGTTCACCGAAGAGCTGATAAAAAAAACGTCCGATGTAACTGTTGAGCAGGTGATTATTGGCATCTAAAAGTGAGCCTTTACCCCAGATAGCACCCGTTTCGATGAAATGATAGAATGTTGCGTTTTCGTCGTGTAGCGGAGCCACAAACCAAGCTCGTAACAAAGCGTAAGCGGTAAGCGAACATCCCACCAACCACAAGTAGAAGGTTTGTGAACGAAGTTGCTTCCGCAAAAAAGACATGTTACGTTCGCTGTTGAACGGTGCGTTGTTCAATGCGTTTTTCGAACTTCTCGCCTTTAAAAATGCGTTGTACGAAAATGCCGGGTGTATGAATGAAATTCGGATCCAATTCACCCGCAGGTACCAATTCTTCTACTTCGGCAATGGTAATTTTACCGGCCATGGCCATCATCGGATTAAAATTGCGGGCGGTAGCTTTGAATACCAAGTTGCCTTCCGTATCGCCTTTCCAAGCTTTTACAATGGCAAAGTCAGCAGTTAACGCACTTTCCAAAATGTGCGGTTTTCCGTTGAAGATGCGTACTTCTTTTCCTTCTGCTACTTCTGTTCCGAAACCTGCTGGTGTGAAAAAGGCAGGAATACCAGCGCCACCTGCACGGCAACGTTCAGCTAGCGATCCTTGCGGAATTAGGTCTACTTCCAATTCACCCGAAAGCATTTGGCGTTCAAATTCGTCGTTTTCACCTACGTAAGAAGAGATCATTTTGCGCACTTGTTTGTGTTGTAAGAGTAACCCCAAACCAAAATTATCTACTCCGGCATTGTTGGAGATACACGTAAGATCTTTGATCCCCAATTTCACCAATTGAGCAATCGAGTTTTCAGGAATTCCACACAATCCGAAACCACCCAACATCAGGGTCATTCCGTCTTCAATTCCATTCAACGCTTCTTCTACGCCACTAACTACTTTGTTCATGCTTTCTAAATCTGTATTTCAGGAATCTCTGGTTCTACTTCATCGGCGGCGGGTTGCCATTCTTCTCCGGTGAGGTCGAAAATGCTGTCATCAAAGCCCGATGGCTTATCAAAATCGGTGGTCGAGAGCGCTATTTTAGGGTCTTTGTAGACTTTATTCATGTAATACCCGTAAATCGGCATCGCCACACGTGCTCCTTGTCCTTGGTCGGTCGATTTGAAACGCACACCACGATCTTCTGCACCTACCCAAACTCCGGTAGCCAAATCAGGTGTTAACCCGATAAACCAACCGTCGGAGTTGTTTTGTGTTGTACCCGTTTTTCCAGCTGTTGGATAGGTAATTCCACCCCAATCGGTAGCATAACGTAAACGGCTTCCGGTTCCACCTTCTACCACACCCTTCATCATTTTCAATACGGCGTAAGCTACATTTTCATTCATGGCTTCGCGTGAAACTGATTTAGCACTGTAGATCACGTTTCCTGAACGGTCTTCGATACGTAAAATAGAAGTCGGTTTGTTGAAGATTCCTTTATTGACAAATGATGCTTGCGCGCCTACCAATTCATACAGCGATAAATCCATAGATCCCAAACACATGGCAGGAACAACATCCGCATCGCTGAGGTTAATATCCATGCTGCGCATCAATTTGGCTACGGTTTGCGGTCCGGCTTGCGCACCCATTTTCGACATGATGTAAACGGCAACGTTGTTTTTCGACAACGCCAATCCTTTTTTGATGGAGATAGTACCTCCAGCACCGCTTCCATCCGAGTTGGCAGGACACCATTGACCGTCAGGATTTCCGCTTGGGTCGAACAAATCCACACAATAACGGATATCCGGAATCACCATACCCGGTTTTACCACATTCATGGTAATTCCGGCACCGTAAACAAATGGTTTGATGGTTGAACCTACTTGACGACGTCCTAAACGAACGTGATCATAGGCGAAATAATCGATGTTGGTACCACCAACCCATGCTTTTACAAATCCGGTGCTTGGCTCAATAGAGATCAATCCGGCTTGCAAAAACGATTTGTAATAGCGAACCGAATCCATTGGGGACAAAATCGTATCACGATCTCCACTCCAAGAGAAAATGCGCATTTGAATTGGCGTTTCAAAGGTATTGCTGATTTCTTGATCCGTAAAACCGGCTGCTTTCATATTGATGTAGCGGTCTGAACGTCTCATGGAAGTTCTCAGGATGTTTTTCACATCAGCATCGCTCAATTTGTTTGAGAACGGCCAGTTTTTACCACCCTTGTTATTGCGGTCGAATTGCGGTTGTAAGGTTTCTCTCAAATGCTCATCTACTGCTGCCTCGGCGTATTGTTGCATATCGGCATTAATAGTAGTGTAAATGCGCAAACCGTCGCGGTAGATATCATACGGTAAACCATCGGCGCGTTTGAAACGCAACGAACCGTCTTTTTTCTTCTCGTTTAACAACGTTGTTACCTCATTACGCAATGATTCACGGAAATAAGGTGCGATTCCACGTTTGTGATCCACAATCTGGTAATCGGTTTTCAACGGCAATTTGCAGAGTTTTTCGTATTCTGCACGGCTTAGTTTCTGGCGCAATCCGGAATTATCACCTTCCGAATTTTTCCACCATTGATGTAAAACCTGATTTCGTCTGTTCAATGCGCGCAAACTATCTGCTGTACGAGCTTCTGCAATTTCTGCGTTGGTTACAGCATTGATTCCCACTTTGTTTTTGTTGGCGATAATCTGGCGGTAATTTCTGATTTTGAAGGTGTACGGATTGTACAACGTAGGATTTTTACACATCCCTACCAGCATTGCTGCTTCTTCTTTATTCAGATCTTTCGGTTTTTTATTGAAGTATACCTTCGACGCATTGGCAATTCCAACGGCATTGTACAAGAAATCAAACTGATTCAGGTACATGGTAATGATTTCTTCTTTGGTAAAACGTTTTTCAAGACGGGTAGCAATGATGTTCTCGCGGGCTTTTTCATTCAAACGGCTCCACATACGACCAATTCGGCCACTTGGTGCTTCGTTGATTTCAATTCCCTGAGCACGCGCCATCTCTTCGCGTTCGCGAATTTGAATGGTAAACAATTGTTTCGCTAACTGTTGTGTAATAGTTGATGCACCACCTGCACCACCTGCATTGATGATTGCACGACCAAGAGCGCGTACGTCAACTCCCGAGTGATCTTTGAAACGCTCATCTTCAGTAGCAATCAACGCGTCGGTAACATGCGACGAAATTTGGTTGTAATCAACACTCGTACGGTTGATTTTCCAGTAGCGCCCCAACTCGGTTTCACCATCATCGGCATAGATTACAGAAGCCAATAATTCAGGCGGATTATCGAGCATTGCCACGGGCGGCAGGTCATCTTCCGATTGAAAAAGCAATAAGCAAGCAATAAAGTAGAGTGGGAACGTAGCTCCCAGCCAGTAGATGATTGTTGCGCGTTTGTGCTGTTTCTCAGTAAATACAGGACCAACAGGCTTATTTTGTTTTGCCATAAGACACTTTATGAGTGGTAAAAATAACGAGAAACTATCGAAGTTTAGTTGCTAACAAAATATAAAAATTACCGCGATAGTTTCCAGCGTACAAATTTGCATAAAACAACAAAAGCGCCTCGTAGTTACAAGACGCTTTTCTCAACACCGAAGTGCTTATTTCTTTTTGTTGTATTCTTTGATGAATTGCTCGATAGCTGCCGTCATACTTGGGGCATTGGGCATTGGAGCGTGCACATCCAAACGCAAGTTGTTTTTAACAACAGCATTGGCTGTAGTAGGTCCGAAAGCGGCAATTACAGTAGTGTTTTGTTTGAAGTCGGGGAAGTTTTTCATCAACGACTCAATTCCGCCTGGGCTAAAGAACACCAACATGTCGTAGTATACATCTTCTAAATCGCTCAAATCTGAAGCAACCGTGCGGTAAAGCATGGCTTTGGTAAACGGAATTTTAGCCGCTTCCAATGTTTCCGGGATTTTATCGCGCAGAATATCCGTACACGGCAAGAGGAATTTTTCCGTTTTGTGTTTTTTCACCGGATCGATCAAATCTTCAATGGTTTGTTTACCGAAGAAAATTTTGCGTTTACGGTACGTAACGTATTTCTGTAAATAAAGCGCAACGGCCTCAGAAATACAGAAGTACTTCATGGAATCGGGTACTTCGAAACGAATTTCTTCAGCAATCCGGAAAAAGTGATCAACCGCCGTTTTAGAGGTGAGTATAATAGCTGTGTATTCCGGTATATTGACTTTTTGCTGGCGAAATTCTTGCGCAGCAATTCCTTCTACGTGAATAAAAGGTCTGAAATCGATTTTCAGTTTGTACTTGTCCGCCAAATCGTAATATGGCGATTTCTCCCCCTCAGGTTTTGGTTGAGAAACCAAAATCGTCTTGATGCTCAAGGTTTTATGTAGTTTTTAATGTTAAACAATCAACCAATCCAAGTCTGAAACTCATCGTTATAAAGTAGTTTTACAACTATTAGTAGCGGCAGAATTTCAAGGGTCCAAAAGTACAAAATAATGTAATACCAAGGCACCCCTTGTTTGCTTACGATCCAAAAACCGCGTAAGAACCGTAGAAGCAAGTAACTCAAATAGGTAATAGCTATCATCCACACGCTTTTAAACACAAAATCGCGTTGGAAATAACTAACAAATAATTCAAGTAATAATAACAAACCGAACAACTGCGTTAACACTAAGGTAAAGTAATTGAATTCCTGCAGAATGCCCGAATTTCCACTAAATCGAACAGCTAGATTGCTTACAATCAATTGATAAAGGAAATAAATCCCTGGCACAAAAAGCGGAATAAGGAGTTGGTTCCAGTTGTTAAGCGGTTCAAACCGAAAAAACAACCAATACACCGAACCAGCTGTAATGACTAAAAATTGGAGAATAAATAGAACGGATGTTGCTGAACGTACTTTATACTCATCTTTAGATAGATCATCTAGCGGACGCAGAAAGAAAACGGCTTGAAAGAGGTATAGGAAAACCTGTTTTTCACGAAAACGTGCAATAGCAACCAATAAAACACATGCCACGAAAAGTGCCAATACCACACCCGATTCCGAAGTTGTTCTCGGAGTAAGGTGCTGTGGCAATTCGTTTTGTAGTGTTAAAAGCGCTGGCATGATTTCAGTTTAGTGCAAAATCAAGTGCAAAGTTACTATTTCTTTATGGCTCCTTTGCAAAAAACGGTTTTACGGTTCATTTCGCACAAAAGCGGTGGAAACTTGTTAGTCAACTAAGAGGAATCAAGGGTAGCTTTCTCCGAATTTTCTTGGATTCGGGGTTTATGCTTACTTTTGCAGTGTTAAAATGTAAACAAATAGCTGATGGCAACTGATTTATACACACATCCGGATTACCTGAACATGGATGAATTGCTTACGGATGAGCAAAAATTGGTGCGCGACGCAGCACGCGCATGGGTGAAAAAAGAGGTTTCACCGATTATCGACGAACATTATGAGAAGGCAACTTTTCCGATGCATTTGTTGAAAGGTCTTGGAGAAATCGGTGCTTTCGGTCCTTATATTCCTGAGGAATATGGTGGTCCGGGATTGGATCAGATTTCTTACGGATTGATCATGCAAGAGTTGGAGCGTTGCGATTCCGGTCTTCGATCTACTGCTTCCGTACAAAGTTCGTTGGTGATGTACCCGATCTGGAAATACGGTAACGAAGCACAAAAACAAAAATACTTGCCGAAATTGGCAACTGGTGAAATGATGGGTTGTTTCGGTTTGACCGAGCCTGATTACGGATCCGATCCGGGAAGCATGATCACAAACTTCAAAGACATGGGCGACCATTATTTGTTGAATGGTGCTAAAATGTGGATTTCAAATGCTCCGTTTGCCGATATCGCTGTTGTTTGGGCGAAAGACGAAACAGGTCGCATCCACGGTTTGGTGGTTGAACGCGGTATGGAAGGTTTTTCTACACCTGAAATGCACGGGAAATTATCGTTGCGTGCTTCTGCAACCGGTGAATTGATCTTCGTGAATGTAAAAGTTCCGAAAGAAAACTTGTTACCGGGCCGAAGTGGTTTGGGAGCTCCGTTGAGTTGCCTTGATTCTGCTCGTTTCGGTATTGCGTGGGGTGCTTTGGGTGCTGCTATGGATTGTTACGATCAGGCTTTGCGTTATGCACAGCAACGAATTCAATTCGGTGTTCCGATCGGTGCTTTTCAATTGACCCAAAAGAAATTGGCTGAAATGATTACCGAAATTACCAAAGCGCAGTTTATTACCTTGCGTGTTGGTCAATTGCGCAATGAAGGAAAAGCGACTTCTGCACAAATTTCGATGATCAAACGCAACAACGTAGAAATCGCCTTAAACATTGCTCGTGAGGCACGTCAGATTCACGGTGGAATGGGAATTACCAGCGAATATTCCATGATGCGCCACATGGCTAATCTGGAATCTGTGGTAACTTATGAAGGTACACACGATATTCACTTGTTGATTACAGGTATGGATGTTACAGGTATTCCAGCGTTTACGCGTGAGATGCCAGAGAAAAAATAAAGATCATTAAATGATTGTAAAGCCCCGTTAGATTAAACTAGCGGGGTTTTTTGTTTGGGAAAGTTCCGAAAATGGTGAAATATCCTTAGCCAACTGATCTAAATATTCTCGACCCAATTTTACCCCGTATTCGTAATCGGGATAGAGCGCTTTTTTCATTTTGGTAAACGATCCGGTTTGCAAATCGTGTTCCGGCGCTATCTGGCGAATGGTGACATTGTGCGGATTTGCCTCAATGAAATCGAGTGTTTTGTTGTAGCGTAAGTGATTTTCGGCAAAGACGGTTTTCAGTGCATCATCTTTCCGGTGATACAACGATCCGAGGTAATCGTGAAGAGCTTGTTTTTGGCGCTGTTGAGCCGGTGACGTTCTTATAATGGTGATATCGGTTGCTCCTTGTCGGATGGCCCATTCTACAGGAATCGGGTCGCTCCAACCACCATCCATGTATTCAACTCCGTTAATGGTGTGTTTTCCTTTCGACACAAAAGGCAGGGCACACGACGCGATGAGTGCTTCTACCCAATTTTCGGGCGATGGCTCAAAATAATGCGGATTTCCTGTTTCGCGATTGGTCATTACAATGCCAATTTTCTTGTGCAACTGATGACGGATGATGTGTTGCATATCGAGTGGAACCAGTGAATCAGCTATTTCATGAAAAAAATCAACGTTTAAAATGGTTCCAGTTTTTACGATTCGGCTCAACTTGGGTTGGGTATCTTTCATCAATTCTTCTATTGATGCAATGCAACTTCCGTGTTGATCTGCCAAGTAATAAGAAAGCGCATTTGCTCCGCCCGAAACCCCGGCATAAATCATAAACGGATTGTGACCTACTTCTAAAAAAGCATCCAATACGCCAGTACTGAAGGCAGTTTTGAATCCGCCACCTTGAATGATTAACGCTTGTTGAGGGGTTTTCAAGAAATGGGTTTAATAAATTGAAAAACAGTAGAATGATGGCACGTAATATTGCGAAATTACGTGTGTTTATTTGGCACGTCATTTTGCAATATTACGTGTGTTTTTTTCACTATTCGAAAAACCTGAATTAATTCCAATGGATCATGTTGCCAGCCTGTAACGATTCATTGAACGAATCGCGCAATTTATTCATTTTTCGCTGGGCATTTTCATCGCCTTTTTGAGCCTGATGCTTCAGTTTGTAGTAATAATCAATCGAATGACCGAACACGTCTTCTTCGAGCAATTGTTTGATTTCGGAAATACGACCGTTCACACCAATCAGGAAATGTTCCATTTCGCCAAGCTCGTGTAATTCTTCTTCATTCAGATCGTCACGTTTCAACAGGCGTGAATAACGGGGCAACATAATGCCCAACAAGTCGATGAATCGATCGAGTTCTCGCTGAATGGCTGCTTGTTGTTCTTTGAATCCCATAACGAAAGAAAAGTAAGCTATTCTATTGAATAGACAAAGCCGAAAGCTTTTTTTAACATTTGGATTTCATGGGTTTGAATGAGTGATTCACAACATTTCCACTAATTTCGCGCTTATGGCAGGTATTTACATTCATATTCCCTTTTGTGCGAAACAATGCACGTACTGTGACTTTCACTTTTCCACCACCTTTGAATCCTATCGAGGTGATTTATTAAAAGCACTATCAACCGAATTGCAATTGCGCGCTCCTTTATGGCAAAATGAAGTGATTGATACCGTTTATTTTGGCGGTGGAACTCCCAGTTTGCTTAGCGGAACGGAAATTGAAGCCTTGCTTTCAACTGTTTACGCCAATTACAATGCTGCTGCTGTAAAAGAAATTACGCTCGAGTGTAATCCGGATGATTGCTCGACTGAACAGTTAATTGCCTGGAAAATGGCTGGTGTAAACCGATTGAGCATCGGTATCCAATCCTTCACCGACGAACAATTGGAGTGGATGAACCGCACGCATACGGCAGATGAAGGTTTCTCTGCAGTTGAGCGCGCCATTGCTGTAGGATTTGACCAATTGACGGTTGATATTATGTATGGTTTGCCCAACCTATCACAGCAGGCTTGGTTGGAACAATTGAATCGCGTGATCGGTTTGGGTGTGAACCATATTTCTGCCTATTGCCTTACGATTGAAGAAAAAACGGTCTTGGCATCTTGGGTGAAAAGCGGTAAAATTCATCCGTCGAATGCCGATCAGCAATCCGAACAATTTGAATTATTGGTTAAAACCCTTGCTGATGCAGGTTATGAGCAGTACGAAATTTCCAATTTTGCCAAAAATGAAACCTACTCGCAGCACAATACAGCTTATTGGCAGGGAAAAAAATACGTGGCCATTGGTCCGTCGGCTCATGGTTATGATGGAACGAACCGCTATTGGAATGTAGCCAATAATCAGGGTTACATTCGGCAACTGGAAAATGGACAATTGCCCGAAACGGTAGAAGAATTGACACAGAACGATCGTTTTAATGAATTGCTGATGGTCGGTTTACGCACCAAATGGGGTGTTCAAAAAGCTGAACTTGCTGCATTGTTGCCACTTGATAAAAATTGGTTGACGAAATTAGAACATTGGAAACAGTCTAACGCACTGATTGAAACGGAAACACATCTATTGCTTACGCCTTCCGGGCGATTGCTTGCGGATGCAATTGCGAGTGATTTTTTTGAGATTGAAGAGTAATATTGCAATATTACTATGTTATTGTTAATCAGTAATTTAAATTATTTTTCTGCCGCTATTTTAATCAAAAACACAATAAAATCGATGTGATTTAACCAATGGGGCGGGCACTAAAAAAAAGTAGAGCGTTGATATTCAACGCTCTACTTTAAAAAATCGATATTGCAATATTACTATCTATTTGAATATCAGTTAATTTTATTCTCCGTGAACAATCAACTTAAATCCTTTTCCGTGTACGTTCAAGATCTCAATGCGTTCATCTTCTTTCAACAACTTGCGTAGTTTGGCGATATAAACGTCCATTGAACGACCGTTGAAGTAATTGTCATCTCCCCAAATAGCGCGCAACGCTGCCTGACGATCCAAGACATCGTGGCGGGTTTTACACAAAAGATTGAGCAACTGACCTTCTTTGGTTGTGAGTTTTTTATCTTCTTCCTTTAAATGAAGAATACGTGAAATTGGTTCGTATTTGATATGTCCGATCATTTGGATTTCATCGTCTTCGTTTTCTTCGCCACCGTTTACACGGCGTAAAATGGCCTGAACACGTGCTACCAATTCTTCCATCATGAACGGTTTGGTCATGTAATCATCGGCACCACGATTAAATCCTTCCAGTTTATCTTCCTTCATAGATTTGGCTGTGAGGAACAAAATCGGGGTTTTCGGGTCAATCTGACGGACTTCTTTCGCCAGAGTAAAACCGTCCATTTCGGGCATCATGACATCAAATATGCAAAAATCGAAATGTCCGTCGGCAAAACGCTCATAGGCTTGTTTACCATTGCGTGCCAGTTCAACACTAAATCCTTTGGATTTTAAAAATGTTTGCAGCAATTGACCGAGATTCTCATCGTCTTCGGCTAATAAAATTGATTTTTGTTTGCTCATGACTACTTTTTAATGTTAACTGTAAAAACCGAACCTTCGCCGTATTGGCTGCTTACCTGAATGTTCCAACCGAACAAGGTAACTAGTGCACTGACGTAGCTCAATCCCAATCCGAATCCTTTTACATTGTGTACATTTCCCGTAGGAACGCGGTACAATTTATCAAATATTTTTTGAATGTGTTCGCGTTTGATGCCAATTCCTTTGTCGCTTACCGAAAAAACAATCCGATCCGACTTCACTTCCAGTTTAACCGTAACGTGTATCTTGTTGGGACTGTATTTGATCGCGTTGTCAATGAGGTTGGAAATCATGTTGGTGACATGCATGCGATCGGCCACTACAAATACTTCCTCTTTCGGAACATCCAATACCAATTCACCGTCATTTCCGGCTATTCTAAACGATGCGGCTTTTGCTACTTCGCGAATTACTTCTACCAACGGCACTTCTTCACTGCGAATGCGCAACTCTCCGCGATCGATCACCGCACTTTGAAGAATGGCTTCAACTAAGTTTTCCAAGCGTTTATTTTCTTCGCTGATCATTTTCACAAACGGCGCCGAATGCTGCACGTTTCCACCCATCATTCCCGGATCAGACATAGCTTCACAGGCCAATGAAATGGTAGAAATAGGTGTTTTGAATTCGTGCGTCATATTGGAGATAAAGTCGTTTTTGATTTCAGAGAGTTTTTTCTGTGTCAAAATGGTTCGGAACATGTACGAGATGGTCACAATGATCAGTACTACCAACGCTAAGCTGATAATCAAGGGACTTCCCATGGCTTTCAAAACGAATGAACGTTTATTCGGGAAAGACACGTGCAACACCAGTTTGTCTTCCAAAATACTATTCGGGAAGAGGGTAACTCCGAAAGCTTTGTTGGTATCCAATTCTGTATCGTAATGTGCTACTTTTTGCACAAACGTTACCGGATTGTTGTTTTCTTCCGTGATCACAAATGCGTAATCGGTGGCCAATTTGTCTTTTTTGAGTTCGTTGCGAATGATGGAATCCAAGAAAACGGGATTGATGCGTTTGGAAGGTTCCATGTAGATATTATCACGAAAGGTTTCCACCATCAATTCATTGATGTACTTGGCTTTTTTCACGATTTTGTGCATCACGCGTTGATCGAGGTGATAAGCGGCTTTTATGGAATCTTGGTCGAAGAGACTTTTGGAATCGTGGTCAAATAGCTGTCGTACTTGACGAACGTCACGCGCCAATACTTCCTGACGAGCCGTTAATCCGGTAATAGAATCGTAGGTAGTTCCTACAACAACAAGGTAATTTTGCAATTCACCGTTGATGAGTAAAACCGTATCGCGGATGGAAATGGATTCTTTCACTTCAAAGAGGTTTTGAAACTCTTCACGCAACACATCTTGGTACTGTCCGGTGAAATCTTTGTTCATGAGCGCCATGTAACGTCTGAAATCTTCCGCTTTTTCATGACGCAACGAAATGCGCTCGATGGCTGTGTTTACCTTGCTTTTGAAATCGTCTGATTTACGGTCGTATAACTGAATGGTTTGGTACACCTGAATGAGGAGCAAGGCCAGCATGGCAATCCAAACGGCTGTTATAACGAGGTTAATCCGAATTTTAATCATAATCTGAACGTGAACGAATGTAGGCGAAAAGTACTAAAACCATTGGTAGCTTAACTTTTTTTAACTGCTGTTATTTCGACTCTACTTTGTTTCGCTCACTTTGGTGAGCCGGTTAACTGACATAAGCTTTGGAACCAAATTTTGTGAAACGTTTCTTGATTACACCAACTGCACCAAGCCGTTTTTAATAGCGTAAATCACTAAACCCGTGACATTGCGCGATCCTGTTTTCTGAAGCAGGTTGTTGCGATGACCGTTTACCGTTTTTACGCTGATAAAGAGCTTTTGACCGATTTCTTCGGCGGTAAATTGCTGACAAGTAAGTTGTAAGATTTCTACTTCGCGTTTGGTAATATCGGCAAACTGCTGCAAAGGCTTTGATTTTTTGCCCATGTTTCGCTGTATGGCTTTCAAGGTTAGCTCATTGATGTAGGTCCCTTTTTTGTAAACGGAAGTAATGGCTTCATAGACTTCATGCGGATCACTGTCTTTTACCAAATAACCGTGCGCTCCGGTTTCAATGAGTCGTGCAATGTAATTTTCGTCGCGGTGAACGGATAAAATAATGATTTTGATTTCCGGAAAGTGTTGACACAAATCGATGGTAAGGTGTTCGCCCGAATATTCTTTGTTGCCATTAGGCGGAAGCGATAAGTCAACGAGCATCACATCCGGCAACACCGTTTCTGTTTTCAGTTTTTCGATTACTGAGAAACCGTCGCCCGATTCAAAGACAACCTCCAAATCATTCCAAGAACTTAAGATGGCCTTGATTCCGGTTCTGAAAAGCAATTGATCTTCAACCAATCCTATTTTTAGTGTTTGTTCCATGAATGTGCAGGTTTTCAGTACAAATATAGAAGACTATCTTAAAGCGATTATTGGTATGGAAAGTACGGCTTGAAAATGACCTTGATCGTTATTTCCAATTTCAATGGTTCCGCCAACAGAACTCATGCGACCTTCCATGCTTTTGTGACCCAAGCCCGAACCGATGTTTTCCCGTTTTATTCCCACTCCATTGTCAGTATATGAACCCTTCACCAATCGTTCTTCGAGGCTCAATTCAATGATAATTTGGGTTGCTTGAGCATGTTTCAAGGTATTGTTGATGAGTTCCATGAAAATGCGGTACAAGGCAAGTTGTATTTCCGAATCGAAATCGGATAAATCATTCGGCGAATGCAGTACAATCTCGATATTATCAGTGCTGTTGAGTTGTTCGGCCACTGTCTCCAAAGTTTTGATCAACCCGAATTTTTCCAATTGGGCCGGCATTAATTCGTGGCTGATGCGGCGCATATTTTCAAGAGAACTTTCTGTTAATGAGCGAATTGTTTGCAAATCGTTGAGTAGGTGTTCCGATTCGGTTCCATGGAGTCGTTCAGCTTGCAGCAGATGCATACGGGTAATAGATAAAGCGGCACCCAATTCATCGTGCATGTCTTGCGCAATGCGCTTGCGTTCTTCTTCTTGCGCCTGAATACTTGAACGCAATAATTCCAATTGGTGCTTGTTTTTGAGTTCTTCCTGTTGCAATTGCTGACGATAGAGGTTTTTCCGGAATTGCTGACTTAACAAAACTACCCCTATGGCTATAAGAAACACTATCCCCGCAAAGGGCAAAAGCGTTTCGATGAATGTTATATGGTTGCTCGATTCCATAGACCTTTCCAAAAGCAGAAGTACATAATTACGGAAAAAACGGAATGTGCCACCCATGTATACTGACTTAGTTCCAAACCGATATTGCTGGTAATATATTCTCCGAAGTAGAAAATGAGCAGGGTAGACGAGTGGTAAATGAATAATCCGGAATTGATCCAATTGATTCCGGCAAAGGCTGTTCGATCGCGGTTGATAATTGTCTTGTTGAGAAGCAGTGTATAGGTAGAAAGCGAAAGAATGACCAACAACACACATTCAACGGTAAGCGCGTTGGAATTGAACACCAACATCGGTTGAAAATACAAGGTGTTGATCAGGGAAAAGACTACAAATACGGAAGCGATTACAATCAACACCATTGGATGCAAAAAGTCCTTTAAAACACTGCGGTAAAAAGCGGCTAAGAATACAAAACCTATTGGCACCAAAAAGTGAAGAATGAACAAGTTGTTTTTTTCTAGAAACCAATGAATCAACGAAACAAGCTGAAGCATTCCGGAACAAAAAAGAAACCAAGCGAAGGCTTTTAGTTCGACCTTCAGCTTGGTATAAATAAACAATGCATAAAGCGCTACCGCAAACACCGGAATGTGGGATACTATTAAGATAATTCTGGCCGCACTCATGGTTCTTTTGTACTTGGGAATAGTAGTGTTTTGAGACTTACTTTGGCATTCTTGCCGCCGGATACAATCTTGAATCCATTCCGCCACAGGTACTCGGACAAGGAGCGTTTAGGTCTAATAAGTATTCTTTTCCTCTGCTATTTATTAAGATGGTGTCTTTACCATTTTTAATTGGCGTGAGGTACAACTTGAATTTGTTGGAGTAATCTAATCCTATATAAACCCTGCAGCTGTCAAAGGTGCATCTTTGCGTTGCAGAAAGACCCAAAACACTCAATAAGTCAATACCACTTACTGTATACGCACGAATAATACTGTCATCTGAATTTTGAAAAAAGGCATCGCACGAATCAACATAATGTTGAATGTTTTTCTCAACAGTATCAATGGATGCCATGTGTGAAGTAATAGCTAGATTCGGATACACATCGTTTTCCGGTTTGTTGCTGGTGCATGATAACACAGCTAAAAAAGCTGTCAAAAATAGCGAACAGGTAATAATCGTTTTTTTCATTGTTTTTAGTTTTTGTAAATGAATAGCCTTGATTGTCAAAATAGACAATAGTGTTTTCAGGTCAAATCTAAATGATGCAATCGCTCGATTTACAATCTCTTTCTAAAATCAGTTACAAATAAGGGTAAATAATCCAAAAACAGATAAAAATACCTGCTTTTTAAAACGAATACATTTCCTCTTACAGGAGGTTTCATTAAGCCTAACCTTTGTCAACAGCTATAGCAATTATTTCATACCGCGGAGCAGAACCCGCTTTAACAAACGAACCCGTTTTGTGGGGTAAATCACAATAGGCGGTAACCGAAAAGCCTTATGAGTAGGGAATTAAATTCAATAGTATGGCAACAATAGATGTGCTTTGTGTAGTAGATACAAACGGGCTAATTGCAGCAAACCTTCCGGCAGGAACAATTGACAAACCAACTAATTTAGGATCGTATCAGTCTTCAGACGCATATGTGTTTATGATCTGCGACGGACAATTTGTGGTGAATAACCAAGGGAAATCGGAACTGACACTTACCGCAGCGGTTGGAGATACGATTCGTTGGACAATTACAGATCCTTCAACCGGTATGGTTACCGATCAAACGGCTCATTCTTTCAGTACGATTCTGTATGGGTTCAGTAACAACAATTACCAAGGAGGTTCCATTTCGCAACCGGTTTTGTCTAGCTTACCTGCTATTTCATATTACAACAGTCTTGATTCTGATACAGCTCCTGCTGCTGCTGCATACATGTGTTCGGCATGGACAAGTTCTGTGCTTACAAAGGGTACAGTGCAATATGCTTGGTCATTTCAAGTGATTGATTCTGTTTCCGGAAATGTAGTTGGTTACTATTGCTGGGATCCATTCATTATCATTCAGTAACTCACAACTATGAATGTTTCGTTCCGTGCGGCAAAACACGGAGGCGACACCCGAAAAGCCTTATGAGTAGGGACAATAATAAGACTATTTACAATGAAAAATCCAGTATTTCAATTATCGATTTTGAGTCAAAATGACCAACCAAATCCATCGTGCCCAGGATGTTCTGTAGGAGATCAGATCACTGCTACAGTGGTAGATTATGGAGGTGGCACCATTTATTCAGAAAATGCACCAAGTGGTTATCCTACCACTAATTTCCCCATCAATAAACCAGTTTTGTTGCCGATTCCCGGAGAAAATCCGCCACCAACCCCAACTTGGTTTATGGAAGTAACGGGTGGCATTGAAAAAGCCTGGTTTGAAGTAGCAATAAACACTCCCGGTTTTTCACCGGTTCAAATTCGTGTTAACGGATCTGATATGGCTAAATGGGTTGCGGCCAATCAAAAAACGGACACCAACCAAATTTATGCAGAGGGCAATTGCGGAATCTTTGGATACGCGCAAGAAAATCTGCAATCAAATCCGCTTTATTGGATTTATACCATTACTGCCGGAGTTTGTAATCCGCAAGTTCACCCACCACTATAACCACATTCGAACGAGTGAAAGAGGGTTACTTAAGTCAATTAAGTAGCCCTTTTTAATGGTACTAACTTTTGTTATTCCATTCGACCTACTTAACTTGCAAAACTGAATGGAAAAAGTAAATTGTTTCGGATGAATTGCTCGGTTGAACCGGAATTAATCGCCGTTCGCTTGGATCGGAAGCTCAATTCGAAGGAGCTTAAGTCCTTGTTGCGTTTTATTTCCCCTGAAAAAAAGAAGGTTATCGGTAATTATTACAGGGAAGAAGATCGCTTGCGGAGTTTGGTAGCCGATTTACTGATCCGAATGGTTGTGATGCAACGCTGTGGTTTTGAAAATCATGAAATCGGTTTTGGTCAATCAGCAAATGGAAAACCGATACTAGCTGGAACGGAAGGATTTCATTTTAATGCTTCCCACGCCGGTGATTGGGTTGTGTGTGCGTTTGACATCGCTGAAATTGGGGTAGATGTGGAGCGCGTGAAGACGGCCAATCTATCCATTTCGCGTTCGTTTTTCACCGAAGAAGAACACAACGATATTTGCAATGCGCCCGATTCGAATGACCGTTTTTTCGATTATTGGACCTTGAAGGAAAGTTTTATCAAACACAGCGGAAAGGGATTAACACAAGCACTCAATTCGTTTACGATCTTATTTTCTGAAAACCCGATTCGGGTGGCGCTCGAAGGAAAACTCTTAGAGAATGTGTTTTTGAAACAGTATTCCTTGGATGAAGCGCATAAATTGTCTGTTTGCGCCAGTAGCAGATCACTTCCGGAAACCATTAGCTACAAATCGCTAGAAGACATTAGTGCATTTTTCAGCACCATTTCTCGCTAAAAGCAAATGGGCCCCGAGTTTCCCCGACGCCCATTTATGGTTCAACCAATTGGTTTATTCCAAAATGATTTTTTTGCTGATAAGTTCACCGTTTGAACGAGTGTTTACGAAGTAAATGCCTTTCGGGAATCCGGTTAAATCAACTGTTGTTTTTGTTGCGGTTTGTTGCATTGATTTCACTTTTTTACCCAATACATTGTAAATTTCAATGCTTGCGTCGGTGCAGTCTGCCAATTCGATGGTATACAAACCATTGCTCGGATTCGGGTAAATACTGATTGTATTTTCCGCCGCTTGATGATTCATGGCATTGGCCAATGAAAGTGCGCTGTAATCAGGTGCATTCGGATCTTCCACTACTTCAATTCCACCTGATTTTACAGTGGTAATGATCATTGCGAATTGACGGTAAGTACATTGATCGTTCCATACACCGCGTGTGATGCGGTATGTGTGGTTGTATAGGAATTGACCGGCAGGAGCAGGACAAGAACCCCAAGGACCTTGAGAGAACGTTCCGGTTCCTGTACTTACATACCCCTGAAAGGTTTCTTGGTACGGATAATTCCACCAACAATCGGTGCCACCATCTTGGTAATACGGATTTCCGGAACCATCTAATTCTTCAATTATCAAGGAATAGTAGAATCCTGAATTGATGTATCCGTAAGGATCGTTTGCCGATAGCGCCATCGTGAAATATGTGGCAGGAATGGTATTGATGTTTAAACTAAAAGTAGGATCGTTGTTGACCACATTTACAAACCATTGCATGATACTTGAACAACCTGTTACATTATCGGTAACAGTTGCCAAATAGGTAGTTGGCACAGTTGGACTTACTGTTACGCTAGCTAAAGGACCGTTGTAGATCGAAGGTCCCGCGGGAGAAATAGGCGTCCAGTTTAAGGTATAGGTACTGTTGCTTCCCGCATTCATCGTTGCATTTAAGAGCGCAATGTCGCCGGTACAAATTTTAGATGTACTTCCTTTTAACTTGAAGCTAGGTGGACAGTTGATAGTGATGATTTTTGCCGTTTCAGCCCAAACGACACATGGGTTTTGAACAGCGAGTTTTACTTTGTAATATTTTCCGCAAGTCATTGTTGGTCCACCATTAGCAGATGAAGGCAAGGTTAGGGTGCCAGGTGCGCCTACTGCCCAAGGACTCCACCATTCGATAGCGCCAGCTAATGGAATACCGGTTGAAGAACATTCTACTACTGTCCAAACATTATTAGCAACTGTACCG